>Ga0193750_1000030_pt1 | contig 82852 bp, 73 predicted proteins | sample L1c1metaG_FD_160569 | JGI IMG/M metagenome (GOLD analysis project Ga0193750, IMG submission 160569) | Soil microbial communities from a riparian zone of the East river system, Colorado, United States - L1c1 | ecosystem: Environmental > Terrestrial > Soil > Riparian zone | place: USA: East River... | reverse complement strand
CGACGGCTCTCTTCGGCAACTCAGCTACAAAAAGAACTCGATGATCGCTCGGGTAATTCGTAGGTCGCGCCAAAAACGAATCGTCATTCTCGGTGGTGGTTTCGGCGGAGTTTATGCCGCCATGCATCTTGAAAAACTACTGACGCGGCAAAGTGCGGTAGAAGTTTGCCTTGTTAGCCGCGACAATTTTTTCCTGTTTACGCCGATGCTTCACGAGATTGCCGCGAGTGATCTCGAGATCACGAATATCGTAAATCCGCTACGCAAGCTGCTTCGCAAGGTTGAGGTATTGGTGGGTGACGTGAATCAAATCGATCTCCGGAACAAACAGGTCCTGATCTCGCTTGGTTATCGTAACCGCGCACAACAAATCGACTACGATCATCTCGTGATCGCGCTGGGATCGACCACCAACTTTTACGACCTTCCAGGCCTCGCAGAACTGGCGGTGCCGATGAAATCGCTTCGGGATGCAATTCAATTGCGCGGTCAAGTTCTTCGATATTTAGAAGAAGCAAATTCAGAAGGTGATCCCGATGAGCGGCGGTCATTACTTACCTTCGTGGTGGCAGGCGGCGGCTTCGCCGGGGTGGAAACGGTTGCAGCGTTAAATGACTTCGTGCGCGAAGCGCTGCCGTTCTACCCCAATCTGTGTGAAGATATGTTGCGGGTTATCCTGGTTCATTCTGGTCCGGCGATCTTACCGGAGCTGGGTGAAAGTTTGGGACGATATACCGAGAAGGTCCTCGCCCGACGCGATGTGGAAGTTCGCCTTAACACCCGGGTCAAGAGCGTGACGGAAGACAAAATTTCTTTAACCGATGGTTTTGCGATTCCATCGCGCACTCTGGTGTGGACTGCGGGAACCGTCCCGAGTCCCATCATCTCTTCGCTCCCCTGTGCAAAGGAACGAGGCCGATTACTAGTAAACCAATTCTTGCGAGTTCCCGATTGGCCTGATGTCTGGGCGGTGGGGGACTGTGCGTTTGTGCCGGACATTAGAAATCCCGGTAAATCTCATCCACCAACCGCGCAACATGCCATCCGCGAGGGCAAAGTTGTGGCGCAGAATATCGCGGCCGCACTCTCGGGTCGTCCGTTAAGACCATTTTCATTCAGAACCATTGGGCTGCTGGCTTCGATCGGTCGCCGGATGGGTGTGGCGCGGATCCTTGGCTTCAATTTCTCGGGCTTTTTCGCATGGTGGATGTGGCGGACGGTTTACCTCAGCAAGTTGCCTGGCTTGGACAAAAAGGTCCGTGTGGCGTTTGACTGGACACTAGACCTTCTTTTTCCCAAAGACGTTTGCGCAGTGCACGATCTCGATCAGCGTCGCGATTTCCGTTGGTCCGACCACGCTGTGAGTACGTCCGGGAATAATGGCGATCATGAGATGGGATCGGCGCAATTGAATCGGCCTAAACGCCAAGGCGAGATCGACATTAATTGGGACAATGCTCTCGAACGTTTCCTGTTATGATCGAACCACCCCGGCTGATTAATCTTTTCATTTGGCCCGTTGGCAGTGGCGATCAGAAGGTTGCGGCGACCAAACCGCAACGCGGGCAGAGACGACCTGCGTAACCTTGCGCGAGCGTTTGCCGAGAGCGGCGACATCGCACATTGATCGGTCGTTCGATAGCACGCGCCTGGCGCTCTCGTTCCATTGGGAGTAATTCTCGCATCCTGCGGAACGTGCGCTTTATTTCAGCACCATGACCTCGGCGCAAATTCGCCAATCCTTTCTCGATTTCTTCCGCGAGAAAAAGCACACCATTGTGCCGTCGTCGTCGCTTTTGCCGGACGCGCCCAATCTTCTTTTCACCAACGCCGGCATGAACCAGTTCGTCCCGATTTTTCTGGGACAGCAGAAACCGTCGTGGAATCCGCCGCGCGTGGCCGATACCCAAAAATGCATTCGCGCCGGCGGCAAACACAACGATCTCGAAGACGTCGGGCTCGACACCTACCACCACACTTTCTTCGAGATGCTCGGCAATTGGAGCTTCGGTGATTATTTCAAGAAGGAAGCAATCGAATGGGCGTGGGAATTAGTGGTCAACCGCTGGAAATTTCCTGCGCAACGGCTTTACGCGACGGTTTACCAACCCGGCCCTGACGAACCGAGCGAATTCGATCAGGAAGCGCACGATCATTGGGCACGCTTATTTCAAGACGCCGATCTCGATCCGAAGATCCACATCGTCAACGGCGGCAAGGCCGATAATTTTTGGATGATGGGCGATACCGGTCCGTGCGGACCGTGTTCCGAGTTGCATGTCGATCTTACACCGGACGGCGATACCCGCGGTGCATTAGTGAACAAGGAGGATCCGCGCTGCATCGAGATTTGGAACCTCGTTTTCATTCAGTTCAACGCGAACCCGGACGGGGCCTTCGTTCCTCTGCCACAACGGCACGTCGATACTGGAATGGGCTTTGAGCGCGTAACCGCGATCATTCAGGGCACAAGAAATCTCACCGATTTTTCGGGAACAATTTCCAATTACGAAACAGATGTCTTCGGGCCGATTTTCGATGAGCTGGGAACGCTTAGCGGAAAGAAATACACGAACACTCTTCCGGGTAGCGCGCTCGTCTCGAGCGCGTCTGGCGGTGTCTCGCCGCCAGAAGAAGCTGCGCGAGACGCGCAGCCAAGCGGCCGGGACGGCCGCTCTACCCAAATCAAGATCGACATCGCATTTCGAGTTATTGCGGATCACATCCGCGCGCTCAGTTTCGCGATCGCCGACGGAATCATTCCGTCGAACGAAGGCCGCGGTTACGTTTTGCGCCGCATTTTACGACGCGCGGTTCGTTACGGTCGCGCGCTGGGGTTTCACGAACCGTTCTTCTTCAAGCTGGTCGACGTCCTTGCCAAGACAATGGGCGACGTCTTTCCCGAGGTCCGCGCGAAGCAAAAGGCGATTCAAGAAACAATTCGCCGCGAAGAGGAATCGTTTAACGAAACGCTAGACGAGGGGATTCGAATGTTTGATTCCGCGATGCAGTTCAACGTAGAAATGGGGAAAGTAGGGCGTTCGCGTGAGGTCTCTGGAAACGTCGCATTCAAACTGTATGATACGTATGGCTTCCCGCTGGATCTTACACAATTGATGGCGCGCGAACGAGGTCTGACTGTCGATGCTGTTGGTTTCGAAAAATTGATGGAGGAACAACGCGAGCGGGGTCGGAAAGCGCAGAAGAAATCTGTTATCGAAGTCGTGGATCAATATGACACTCCGACAAAATTCGTTGGTTATGACCACGTAGAATCAGCTGCAACTTTGTTGGGTGTTCTTGCTGATAGTACACGAAGGCAATTCGCAGTTTTCGACGTTTCACCTTTCTATGCGGAGATGGGCGGGCAAGTAGGCGACCAAGGTCAAGCACGCCTGGAAGGTCGAACGCTTAGTATCAAAAATACGTTTAAGCGAGGGGATACGTTTTTACATGAACTTGATGTTCCTGATGTCGCAACATTTACAAACTTTGGCGGCGAAGCGGCCTCTCTCAAGGTAGACATACCGCGGAGACGGGCAATTGAGGGCCATCATACTGTGACTCATCTGTTGCACTGGGCGTTGCACGAAGTGGTGTCGCCCGATGCGGCACAGAAGGGGAGTTATGTTGGCCCTGATAAATTGACCTTCGATTTCTCGAGCGCAGCCCTGACGCCGGAGCAAAAGCGCAAGGTGGAAGAATTGGTGAACGAAAAGATCACCGAGAACGCGCCGGTGTCTTGGACAGAAATTCCGTACGACGAGGCAAAGAAGCGCAAAGAGATCCAGCAATTCTTTGGTGAGAAATACGGCGATCTCGTTCGCGTCGTGCAAGTCGGCGGCGAGCGGGAGAAATTGAACGGCTACTCGATGGAGCTTTGTGGCGGCACCCACGTAAGATCGACAGGCGAGATCGGCGCATTCCGGATCGTGAAGGAGGAAGCGATCGCCGCGGGTACGCGCCGAATTGAAGCCGTGGCCGGCGATGCTGCGCGCGTTTGGGCGCGGGAAGAAGCGGCGCGCCAGCAGGAGCGATTCGAAACGTTGTCGCGCAAAAAGCCGGAGCTCGCGCCACTACCTATTTTCACGGACACCATGCAGACAGACGAAATGCTGAATCAGATCGACACACGCGCGGCGCATTTGGAAAAGTTAGATGTCGATGTTCGCGAGTGGGAAAAGAAACACGCGAAGGAAGCGGAGGCGGATTTGCGCAGCCGCGCCGCGCAGATTGCGAATGACCTGGCAGTGTCCAAGGTCGGGCAGAAAATCTGCGTCGCGAATGTGCCGGAGGCCGACGCCAAATTGCTACAAGCCGTCGCCGATGCGTTGAAGTCAAAGTTTGACGGTCCGATCGTCCTCGCTGGAACGAGAGATGGAAACGTTGCGCTGGTTGCAATCATCCCGAAGCACCTGACTTCGCAATTTCAGGCGAACAAAATTATTCAGCAAATCGCGCCGATTGTCGGCGGGAAAGGCGGCGGGCGTCCGGAGAGCGCACAAGGCGCTGGGAAAGATATTTCGAAGGTCGGCCAAGTTCTCGATGAGGCCCGAAGGATACTCGGAGGCCATGGATCTTGATCTAAAAGGGAAAATCGCACTGGTCACCGGATCGACAGCCGGCATCGGTTTCGCGATTGCGAAGAGATTCGCGGTCGAAGGTGCCGAAGTAATCCTTAACGGCCGCACGGATGAACGCGTGCGTGAATCGATCGCGAAGATCGACAAGGAAATCTCGGGCGCAAAGCTGCGCAGTATTGCGGCCGATCTGGGTACGGCGCAAGGCTGCGACAAAATCGTGCGCGAAGCGCAGCGCGTCGACATTCTCGTCAACAACGTCGGCATTTTCGAGCCGAAGCCGTTTGAAAGGATCACCGATCAAGATTGGGAGAAATTCTTTGCAGTGAATGTGATGTCGGGAGTGCGATTGAGCCGGGCGTATCTGCCGGCGATGAAGGAACGAAACTGGGGCCGGATTGTTTTCATTTCCAGCGAATCCGGACTCCAAATCCCGCCGGAGATGATCCACTACGGCACAACCAAAACGGCGCAGCTCGCGATCGCGCGCGGACTCGCTGAGACTTGCCGGAGCACGGGCGTGACGGTGAATTCGGTGTTGCCCGGTCCGACGGCATCGGAAGGAGTCACCGAGTTCGTTTCCAGCCTCGCCGCCGAGAATAAAATCAGCGCGAAGGAATTCGAGAAGCAATTCTTCAAGGAGGCTCGGCCGACTTCAATCCTGCAGCGATTCATCGAGCCCGACGAAATCGCCAACGTGGTAGCCTTCGTTTGCAGTCCGCTCGCTTCCGCGATCAACGGTGCAGCCGTGCGAGCAGACGGGGGCGCCGTTCGTTCAATCGGTTAATCGGGCAGCGCGAGGGTAATAAAAAAGGTCGCGGCGAGCGCGAGCGATAACACCATCAGGTAAATAAAACCGCCGGTGAAAAACTTGAGCGTGCTGACGAACCACCCTTGTCGATACACGCGGCGGATCGACAGGAAGATTTGAGCAACGAACGCGATCCAGAGGAGCGCGATCACCCAGCCGGCTATCGCAGCGGGCGCCACGCGGTTAAGTCCCATGGTTGCGAGCACGATCAGCATCAAGCTGGTATAAAAGAATGTGTGGATGTGCAGGGCGTAAATCAGGTGGTCAATGTAAAAAATATGCCGGCGCACGTAGAGAACTTTCAGGACAAACGCGAACAGTGGGATGCAGCAGAGCATCATGTAAGGGAGATTGTTGAAGAGCGTGCTAATGAAGAGTCCCATTTTCGTTCCGTGTTCGCCCATTTTGTCCTTGGCCCGCGCTTCCAACCAGCGCTCGAACGGGGTTAACGATTTCGTTTCCGGATCAAAAACCACGAAGGGTCGCTCTGTCACCGGCCCAAAAGTTTTGACGCCTCCGCTTGACGGAGCGGGCGAAGGCGCGCCAGAAGCCGGCGGCGCGGCCGGAGCGGAAGGCCCGACTAGTGGCGAAGACGCGGGCGGGGCCGATGTTTCTTCAAAAGCTTTCTGCAGTCTCGCACGAACGTCTGGTGGCAGATCTTCTTTTTTCAGCTCGGCCTGAATCTCAGCGCGGTCCTTTGGGCCGAGTTTGCCCGGATCCACGTGAATCCCTTTCGTCCAGTAATTGACGGCAAAGAAAAATATAATACTGGCGAGCAGGTAAAGGCGAAGTGGATTCAAGTAGCGCACGCGTTTTCCGGCGAGAAATTCGTTAGTCAGCCGCCACGGTTTAACAATGAGCAGGCCGATAGTGGCGAAAAATTTCGAGTCCCAGTTCAGAAACGAGTCCAGAACATCGACAATGACGTGTCGAAATGAGCGACGATAATCAATCGCCGGTTGCCCGCACTGTGCGCAATGCGGGCCGGCCAACTCGGCTCCGCAATTTTCACAATGCGTAAACGGCAGAGGTTCTCGATCTTTGCCCCGTCCGAACCAACGCCGGCGCGCAGTTCTTTCAACCGCGGAAATCGCGGTATCGCCGAGAATAATTTTTGCCGGTTCGTCGGCCATGGCGGCCCGAGAATACGAAAAAAACGCGCAGTGCGTCTATCGCAGAAAGAACAAACCGACTGTCCCGATCGCACCGATTGCAATCATAGCCAGATCGTTACTGACAAAGTAGGGATAAATCATCAAGGCGATGCCGAGGAACATCGGTTTCCAGAGATTCATTCGCTTTCCGTAGACAAAGGCAACGAAGCCGATCGAGCCAAAAACAAAACCACCGATCAAGTTCGCCGCGCTCAGATTGAGCATGATTGGTAAACGAGCTAGTTGCGCGCCAAGATCGGAAAGTTGTGGTTGACCGCTGGTAAGCCGCGGTGACACGATTCGGGAAAGGTTTACCAATGGCGTCTCAACTTTTTCGAAAGAAAAGCCCCGACCATTTGATCGCCGAGTCAGCCACCCCCGAGCGGCAAATGAAACGCGTTCTCGGTCCATTTGCTCTCACTTGTATCGGCATTGGCGCGATCATCGGGACTGGAATTTTTGCGCTCGCCGGAACGGCGGCGGCCGGGGAACAAGCACAGGCGGTCGGGTCTATTTTGAAAACGCCGGTGCTCAATTTCATTCAGTCGTGGATAACACATGCGCCGCTGGTTTTCGGCCGACCGGGAGCGGGGCCGGCTGTTATGCTTTCGTTCGTCGTGGCCGGCGTCGCGTGCGGATTCGCCGCGCTTTGTTACGCCGAACTTGCGGCGATGATTCCGGTCTCGGGTTCGGCCTACACGTATTCATACGCGACCCTCGGTGAGATCATCGCGTGGATCATCGGTTGGGATCTCATTCTTGAGTACGCGGTAGGCAACATGGCGGTTGCGGTCGGCTGGTCTGGGTATTTCGTCAGGCTGTGCGGCAGCCTCTTTGGTCTGAAATTTCCGCTCTGGTTGGTGAACGATTACACGACGGCGAGTGGTATCGTTGCGCAAGGCGGTGACACGCTGGCGAACTATTCTTCGACCACGCTTCCAACCATCGCCGGTCACGCGATCGCGCTGAATCTTCCAGCGCTTATTATTGTCGCGGCAGTAACGGCGCTTTTAATCTACGGAATTCGTGAGAGCGCGCGGACGAATACGACCATCGTGATCATCAAGCTCGCCGTCGTGGTGTTTGTGATTTCGTTTGGCGCATTCCTTATTCACCCGACCAATTGGCATCCTTTTCTTCCAACCGGAATCGGTGGCGTGATGAGCGGTGCGGCCATTGTGTTTTTCGCCTTCATTGGATTCGATGCCGTCTCGACGACGGCCGAGGAAACAAAAAACCCTCAGCGCGATATGCCGATCGGAATCATCGCGAGTCTTATTATTTGCACGGTCCTCTATGTCCTGATGGCGGGCGTTATTACCGGGATGCGAATGTATACGACTTATCTCGGCGATCCCGCGGCAGTGGCGACCGCATTCTCGGACCGGCCCTGGGCCACCGCGCTCATCAGCGCGGGCGCGCTCGCGGGGATCACTTCAGTCTTGCTCGTCTTCCAACTTGGCCAGCCCCGCATTTTTATGGCAATGGCCCGCGATGGTTTGCTTCCGCAATACTTCGCTCGCATTCATCCGCGCTTCCGCACCCCGCACATCACAACCATTTGGACGGGCGTGGCCGTTGGTGGCGTTGCCATGCTGACCGATATCGGATCGCTTGCAGATCTTACAAACATCGGAACGCTTTTCGCCTTCGTCCTCGTTTGTCTCGGTGTGATTATGTTACGGCGCACGAACGCTAACCGTCCGCGGCCATTTCGCGTGCCTTTCGTTCCGCTGTTCCCGATTCTCGGCGTCCTTTTTTGCGGAGTCCTGATGCTAAGTCTGCCGATCGAAACGTGGATCCGCTTCTTTGTCTGGCTCGCGATCGGTCTCGCGATTTATTTCCTTTACGGAGTTGGCCACAGCAAACTACGCGGCGGCGTCGACACCGGCATCACCGAAGACCAGCCACCGCTGATTAAACCCTAAGATCGGCATGGTGGAACGCGTTGTCCTCAACGCGTTGCTAATTCAGGTGGCGAAGCCGCATTGTTTATCATCGGCTTGAGGGCAAGCCGATCCACCTTTGCTTCTCGCTACGCCGCTTTTTGGGCGTGGCTCGCTTTGTCGTCGACTTCGAGCCAATCGAATAGCGTCACCTTCGAAGCATCGAGCCCGAGCGGCTTCGTTTGCTCGATAAACCAATCGCGTCGCTCCGGATCATCGTAAGGCCGGGTTGCCGTGACTTCGTCGCCCCAGCGTTTAATTTCATCCGGTGTTTTCTTTTGACCGTTCTGATTGAGCCATTCCACCATTTCCTGATCACTCGCGCCGTTTTCGATTTGCGCTTTGAAGTCGGCGCCCTTTACCCCTTTGAAGCCGAACAGCGTGTTGTCGAGCGGGCAATCGAAATGGTATTCGCCGATGTTGCCACCGACTAGCGCGCGACATTTATCGATCGTCCGACCGAGAATGGCGTAACCGCCAACTCGAAGCCGCGGACTGCGTGGTGCTTCCTTTGTCAGATCTTTCCCTGTCACCTTCGTGTTCATACTTCAGGCTAGCGCCAAAGAACAGCGTCGCAACCGGATTGAAGTTTTTCAGGGACGCGAACCGCGCTCCCGCTGCGAAATAATTTTACTATGGCACAACAAAAAGAAATTATTTCGACGGTTAATGGTTTGATCGAGACACTCAAAGACGGCGAGAAAGGTTTCAAGGAAGCCGCGGACGCCGTGAAAGATCCCCAGCTCAAATCCCTTTTCCAGGAGTATTCGCAACAGCGGTCGCGCTTTGCGAACGAGCTGCAGACTCAGGCCAAAAGCCTGGGTGAATCGGAGCCTGAAAAAACCAGCAGCGCCGCAGGGGCAATGCATCGCGCCTGGATCAATCTGAAATCCGCGGTCACGAGCGGGAGTGACAAGGCGATCCTGAGCGAAGTCGAGCGCGGCGAAGATTCCGCTGTGCACGAATTTGAAGAAGCGATGCACGACGGCTTGACCTCCACGCTGCGCGACATCGTTTCGCGCCAGTTCAGCGAAATCAAAAGCGCGCACGATCGAGTCAGGCATTTGCGGGACGCAGCGAAGAAAAGCTGAAGGTAGCGGCGATTGACCTCAATCGCTATTTGGAAGATCAACTATTGGAGGGCGCCGTTTCATTGGCGCCTTTCTTTTTGTAGCGGCGCTCTGTAAGCGTCGCATTATGTTTCTTTCTGAGATTTCGAGCGACGGTCATAGACCGCCGCTATGGAAGAATGCAAAAAATTATCTATCGATCTTTGCTCGCGCTCTGCTTTGTCGGACAGATTCGCGCTGAATCCGCGCGCATCGTTCCCCCGCCAGCTGGGAAACTTTATCATGGGTTTTACTGGGGCGGAGTCGGCACCGACACGCACGATCCGACCGAGCACGACGTTACGCCCGCGGATCTGGCGCATTATGAGCAAGCGGTCGGCGCAAAAACCGCGTGGGTTTATTTTTCGAACAACTGGTTTGAATCGCGAAAGTTTCCCGCTGCGATGTGCACTTGGATCCGTGATCTCGGCAAGATTCCTTACGTCCGATTGATGCTGCGGTCGGATGTCGATCAAGAACACGGCGAGAAACACTTTTCGCTGCAAAAAATCATCGCCGGCGCGTTCGACGTCGATCTTCGCGCTTGGGCGCGCGACGCCAAAGCGTTTGGATCGCCCATCTTGATTGAGTGGGGAACCGAACCGAACGGGAATTGGTTTAGTTGGAACGGGAAATGGAATGGAGGCGCGGAAGAAGGACCGAAGCGTTACATCGCGGCTTATCGCCACATTGTCGATCTTATGCGCGCCGGAGGCGCGGACAATCTGACCTGGGTCTGGCATGTGAACTGGCTCGACGAACCGGAACGGAAATGGAACGCGTTCGAAAATTATTTTCCCGGCGAAAATTACTGCGATTGGGTCGCGCTCAGCGCTTACGGACCGACCACACCGCTGATGCGCGATGGTGCCGAAAGTTTCGCGTTTAAAATGCGCGAAGCTTATCCGCGCTTAACTAAACTCGCGCCCGGAAAACCGGTCATCATCGCCGAGTTCGGATGTGACTTACACAATCGACACCTCGAGGTCGTCCGCTGGGCGCAGACGGCGCTCGAAGATATTTTTTCAAATCGCTGGCCGGCAATTGTCGGTTTTTGCTGGTGGAACGAAGGCTGGCAGAACGACAACCACAAAAAACACGACACCGATATGATCATTCTGCACGACGTCGATCTTACGCGCGTGTTCCGTGACGAATTTGCCCGGCACGCCGACAGGATTCAGGAGACGCCGGTAGGTTCGAAGTGATTCCTTTTTGTCATTCCGACCGGAGTGGAGGAATCTCTTATTATTTCTGTCGTGGTGCGCTTGGTCAGCCTGGAAATATTTAGAGATGTCTCGACTTCGCTCGACATGACAGATCAGCGGGAGATATTCAGCCATGGTCAAAGTCGATATTGAGTATACCGGCAGTTTGCATTGCGACGCGACGCACGGCCCTTCGCACGCGAAGCTGGCGACGGATGCGCCGACGGACAACAAAGGCAAAGGCGAAGCATTTTCGCCGACCGATCTGGTCGCGACCGCGCTTGGGACCTGCATCAGCACGACCATAGGAATTAAAGCCGAGTCGCTCGGTGTCGATCTTCGCGGGATGAGAGTTTCCGTACAGAAAGAAATGTCGAAAGATGCGCCGCGCCGAATCGTCGCGCTGCCGTCAGAAGTTCATATTCCGCTTCCGCCAAGTTCGCCGCACCGCGAAGTGCTGGAGCAGACAGCACTCAATTGTCCGGTGCACAAAAGTCTTCCGTCGGAAATCAGTCGTCCGACAAAATTTTTCTGGGAAGGGTAGCGCGGGCGTCTCGCCCGCGATGCTCCGCGTCTCGCGGAGCATCTAATTGTTATGCGGCGGACGAGACGTCCGCCGCCGCTCCCGAGACGGGGCGCTACCCTGCAGACAGCCACCCCACGTAATCGGCCACGCCGCGTTCGAGTGAGAACTGCGGCTGATAACCGAGCGCGCCGCGAACCTTGTCCAAGTCCGCTTCGGTAAAGTTTTGGTAATGCGCGTGCGGGTTTTCGATGTAATCGGGCTGAAATTTTGTGCCGAGACATTTGTTGAGCACGTCGACGAGTTCGTTGAATGAGCGCGCCTGACCGGAGCCAAGGTTGTAGATTCCGCTCTCCTTCGCTTCGAGCGCAAGAATGCTGCCCTCTACAACGTCCTTCACATAAACGAAATCGCGCTTTTGATCGCCGTGCTTGAAAATGCGTGGGCGCTGGCCCGCTTTCATCTGCTGGGCGAGATGATAAATCATGCTCGCCGGCACGCCCTTGTGAGCCTCCCGCGGTCCGTAAACGTTGAAGTAACGCAGTCCAATGATGACCCAGGCCGGGTTCTCGTTCGCTTCGCGCATCGCGAGATTGTCCATGATCGCTTTCGAAAAGGCATAGACGTTCGCCGGCGCAGCGCCGTTTGATTCAACACTTGCCGATGTGGCCGGGCCGTAGGTGGACGCCGATGACGCGTAAATGATTCGAGTCTTGCTCGGTCGCGCAAAATTCAGGAGCCGTCGAAAACTTTCGACGTTGTCGTGTACTTGCACAAATTGATCGTGCAAAGTTGTGTCGGTGATCGACGCCAAATGGAAAATCGCGTCGAACTTTTCGTCGCCAAATTGTTCGCGCCAATCGAGCGTCGCCAGGTTTTGTGCTATGAAATCGCCGCGATAACCGCGCAGATTTTTAAAATCGCCGGAACGAAAATCATCGATCACGGTCAGACGCGCATCGGGAAATTTTTGCTGCAAGGCGAGGGTAAGGTTGGAGCCGATGAAGCCGGCGCCGCCGGTGATGAGAAGATTGGGAGAGGATTGTAGCACGTTGGATGGAATTGTAGTGGCGCCTGTCCTCCCGTGCAATTTCCCGTCATTCCGACCGAAGTGGAGGAATGGAGCGAGTGGGACGAGAGACATGGACGGGTCCGAGGCCGGACTCGCATTTGCCGCGAGGGTAGCGGCGAGAGAGTCGCGAGACGAACGATTTCAATCTCTAACTATTTCCGTCGGTGGGACGTGGTCAGCACGCAAATATTAAGAGATGTCTCCCCGCCGAGGCGGGGCTCGACATGACAAACGCGGCCGACACCCGCGGGTCAGATTTGTGCTTGAGTCCGCCACCGTGAGCCGTTAATCCTGGCGGCAGTTCTTTGCGAGCTTGAAAAAGTGGATCGGCGCGAGAAATCCCGTGCAAACCGGGAGCAGTTGCGCTGCTGTAACTGGATACGACTTCCCAAGGCCAATCGTCCCGCAGACGCGGGATGGTGAAGGCGGGAAGAAGGAGCGTTCCGCAAATGCGGAACCACAAGCCAGGAGCCAGAATATTCGACCGCTCCACCTCATTCGTGTGTAGCCACGTCGCTGTGCGACGTCCAACCGGCCACAGGCCGGTGGCTACAAATCGAAAAAACTTCTTCGCAAAAAGAAGAATGAGAGCTGGGCGATGCGTCCCGCGATGGCGGGACAAACAAGTCCGACTCTCGAGTTGGAGGAAACTTGTTATGCGAAATCGCCTGTTATGTGTTGTTTTAGTGAGTTTGATGAGCGCGGTATTCTCAATCCGTGCCCAGGACGCCGTACCATCGACATCGGCCGATGGCGACCAATTGCCGGAAGCCGAGCCAGTTGTCGTGTCAGCCACGCGCACCGACATTCCGCTCGACCAATCACCGGCCAGCGTCAGCGTGATCGATTCGCAGGATATCGATCATAAACAAATCGAACGTGTTTCAGATGCGCTTCGAGAAGTGCCGGGACTGGCGGTGGTTCAAACCGGCACACCCGGCCAGCTTACCTCCGTCTTCATGCGCGGATTACCGAGCCAGGACATGCAAGTCTTACTCGACGGCATCCCGATCAACCAGGGACTCGCCGGCCAATTTGATTTTGCCAATCTGACGACGGACAACATCGATCGAATCGAAGTCGCGCGCGGGCCGCAGAGCACGATATACGGACCGCGCGCGCTGGCCGGAGTGGTTCAGATTTTCACCAAGCAAGGAACAGGAACGCCGGGAGTGACGTTGAGCGAAGAAGGCGGTACCTACGACACGTTTCGGGAAACCCTCGCCAGCGACGGTAAGATTGGCCAGTTTGATTATTCAATCGGAGCAAGCCGGCTCGACACCGATAACGCGCGGCCAAACAATCAATACCGCAACACCGCGGGGATTGCCGACGTCGGCTGGTCGCCCAACGAGCAATTGCGCATCGGCGGCATGTTCGCGTATGCGTTAAGCGACACGGGCGATCCTAACGTTCTCGCTGCTCCGAAGCCCCTGGACAATTTGTTAACGGAAAAATGGTTCATCGCGCCGCACATTGATTATCAACCGTTCGATTGGTGGACGCATAAATTCATTCTCGATTACGATCATGAGCGGCAGGTAAACGATCCGAATCAGGACGGATTCGTTGGACCGACGCGCGCATTGTTCGAGCGGACGACGGTAGATTATCAGAACGATTTGCGGCCAACTTCCTGGCTTACGCTGACCAGCGGATTCTTTTACAGCCGCTTGAACGCCGGTCAGGAACGACCATTTATCCTCCAAACTTTCGGTCCGCAGCCCACATTTGTTAGCGATCATACCGACGAAACAGCCGGATTTCTGCAAGCGACGTTGACGCCGATTCATAACCTCATTTTCGTCGCCGGGGGCCGGATCGATCACTTCAATCAGTTCGGCGATGTTTGGACCTATCGGATCGCCAGCAGTTATAAAATCGACAAGACCGATACGACGTTGCATTCGAGCGTGGCTACCGGTTTCAGCCCGCCGACCAGTCAGGATAAGATTTTCGGGATGAATTTCGGATTACGCCCAGAGAAAGATTTCGGCTGGGACGCTGGGATTGAGCAACGGCTCTGGGAAAGACACGTCACGATCGGCGCGACTTATTTTCATAACGACTTGTCGAACGTGATTGGGTTCAACGGTCAGTTTCAAACGCTTAATCTTGGCGCCGCCGAAACCCAGGGGATCGAAACTGAATTGCGCGCGATGCCGATTACCAATCTCACGCTCACGGCGAGCTATACTTATCTCGAGGCGGAAAAAACCTCCGCAGCCGATATTTCACAGCCGCAGGGCGCGCGTCTGCCGCGCCGGCCACGCAACGAAGTTTACGTTTCCGGATCCTATCTCTGGTGGAAGAAATTGCGGACGACAATCGAAGCCAAATGGGTGAACGCGCGTGAAGAGATTAATTTCGGCGCGCCGAATTTCGACATCGAAGATTATAATTTCGTCAACTTCGCCGCCGAGTATGAAATCAATCCGCATATGTCGATCTTCGGCCGAATCGACAATTTGACGAATGAGCACTACTCGGAAGTGCACCAGCTGGTGCCTGTTGGCTTAAGAATGGTGGATTCTGGATTTCCGAATCTCGGCCAGGCTTTATACGGCGGGATGAAATTGCGATTTTAGAGTGGAGCACGCAATGCGAACACTCGTGGTGATGTCTTGGAGCGGCGGAAAAGACAGCGTGATGGCGTTACACGATTTGTTGGGCGCATCCGAGTGCGAAGTCGTCGAGCTGATGGCGACCGTCTCGGAAGAGTATCGGCGGGTCAGTCACCATGGTGTGCGCGAAGAATTACTCGACGCGCAGGCTGCGGCCGTCGGAATTCCGTTACACAAAGTTTATCTCCCATCCGCTGAAGGGCGCGGATGCTCGAATGAAGTTTACGAAGCAATCATGAGTCGTGTCATGAATGGTTACAAAGCCAGAGGCGTCAAGACCGTTGCCTTTGGCGATTTGTTTTTGGAGGATTTACGGGCGTGGCGCGAAGCGAATCTCGCGAAAGCTGGAATGCGCGGTCTCTTTCCGATTTGGAAACGCAACACGACTGAGTTGGCGCATGAGGTGATTCAGCTAGGCTACAAAGCATATGTCTCGTGCGTCGAGGGAAGCGTCGGCCCAGGCTTCGCTGGTAGATTGTACGACGAGAAATTCCTAAGTGAGCTTCCTTCGACGATCGATCCGTGCGGAGAGAACGGAGAATTTCATTCGTTCGTGTTTGACGGGCCGATTTTTGCGAAACCTGTCGCGGTCGAGGTTGGTGAGCTGGTCACGCGCGACGGAAGATTTTATGCGGATCTGTTGCCGGAATTTCAACAATCAGACAAATGCGTGGCGGAATCTATCCCGCCCGTGTAACCAGGAGAAAACATGGTTTATGAATAAACGAATGATAACACTCAGCGCGTTGGTAGTGCTTGCTGCTTTGACGCGGTTGGCACCGCATCCGCCTAACGTGACCCCGATTGCCGCGATGGCTCTTTTCGGCGGTGCGTATTTTCGAGATTGGAAAATTGCTTTTTTGCTGCCCCTGGCGGCGATGCTTTTGAGCGACTTGGTCTTGGGGTTCGGAGTCTACGGCATGGCATCGATGAAATCCCAGCCGGTGGTCTATCTGTGTATGCTGCTAACAGTCGGAATTGGCCGGCTTATTCAGACCAGGCGATCGGCCACAAAGATCGTGTTCGCGACGTTGGCGAGTTCTTTGATGTTTTATTTCGTCACCAACTTCGCGGTATGGGCGTTCGATTCGTTGTATCCGAAAACTTGGGACGGACTGAGCGCCTGCTACACGGCTGCAATTCCATTTTTCCGCAACAGTCTGATTGGTGACATATCTTTCGCGGCCGTTCTGTTCGGAGGGTTTGCGGTCTTAGAAAGATTTTGGGTTTCGTTGCGCGAAGCCCGAGAGCCGCTGACTGTATGAGATTGAAAGCCAATGCGGATTGTTTCCTTACTCGCCAGTAGCACTGAGATCGTCTGCGAACTTGGCGCCGGTGATCAATTAATTGGGCGTTCGCACGAATGCGACAACCCTGATTGGGTGCGAAAGCTGCCGGCCTGCACCCGCCCGGCATTTGACGTCGCGGTATCCAGTCGCGCGATCGATCTCGAGGTAAGGCGGCGTGTCAAGGAAGCCGCACCTCTTTATTACATCGAGACCGAGCTCATCGCGCGACTTCATCCGGACCTTCTGATCGCGCAGGAACATTGCGAAGTGTGCGCCGTGACCCCGGGCGACATTTCTAAAAGCGGCTGCGATGGTCTGGCGAAACAGGTTCTGGCGCTGCGCGCCGGCACTGTCGACGGGATTTACGAAGATATTCGCCGGATCGGGCACACCATAAACCGCGGAGATGCAGCCGGGAACCTCGTGGCAAAGATGCGGAGGCGGCTGAACGAAATTCACAAAAATGTTCGGCAAAGATCGACATCGTCCCTCGTGATTTTAGAATGGACCGATCCGATTTTTCCCGCGAGCAATTGGGCGTCGGAGCTGGTCGAGGCGGCGAACGGAAATTTGCTGCTGGGCAACAAAGGTAAACATTCCGCTGCGATTTCGTGGCAAAGCGTCTGCGAGGCGAATCCAGATTATCTGATCGTCGCGCCGTGCGGTTTCAATTTGCAGAGAACTTTGCTCGAAATTCCCGTTCTCGAGGCGTTGCCGGATTGGTTTGAACTTCGTGCGGTGAAAAGCGGTCGAGTTTTTTTCGCTGACGGAAACAAGTTCTTCAATCGCTCGGGAACAACCATTGTCGAAACTGCGGAGATCGTCGCCGAGATTTTGCATGGCTTGCGATCCGGAGAGAGTTGGGAAGGACGCGCATGGCAACGTTACGGGCGTGCGGCATGTATGGCGGCGTGAGCGTGCGACTCAACCGTTCTTGTCATTCCGAGCGAAGTCGAGGAACCTCTTATTGTTTCAGAAATATCTAGAGATGTCTCCCAGCCTTCGCATAAAGCTACGGCGTGGCAGGCGACTCCGCTCGACATGACAAAAGGATGACCCCACTGCTTTATCTTCTCGTTGCTATTACGCTCGTCGGCGTGTTGGCGATTCTTTTCGTGATGCTGCGGAGAGGCAACAGACCGTCGCAGCCTGATCAAAGTGTATTGATGTTGCAGCAGCAACTCAGCTCGCTTCAACAGCGGCTCGATGCATTTGGCCAAAGCGTTACGGACAATCTGCAGCATTCGACCGCGTCAATGAATACACGACTGGATAAGGCTGCAGGCGTGATTGGCGACTTGCGAGAGAAAGTTGGCCAGATTCATGAAGTGGGCAAAGCCGCGCAGGAATTGGTGAATATTATGCGCGCTCCGAAGCTCCGTGGGGGAATGGGGGAATTATTTCTCGGTGATTTGCTGGCCCAGATTTTGCCGCACGAACATTACACGATGCCGTACCGATTTAAGAGCGGCGATGTTGTCGATGCGGTCATCCGCATCGGTCCAAGATTGGTTCCGGCCGATGCGAAGTTTCCGTATGAAAACTTCAAACGCATCATTGAAGCTGCGACTGAGGCCGAGCGGGTTGCCGGCCGTAAACAATTTCTGCGAGACGTTAAAAAGCATGTGGACGCTATTGCCACCAAATACATCCTGCCAGATGAGGGCACATACGATTTCGCCCTCATGTATGTGCCGGCGGAGAACGTCTATTATGAGACAATCATCAAGGAGGACGTCGGAGAAGATCGACAACTGTTCAGTCACGCGCTGGCCAAGCGTGTAATCCCTGTTTCGCCGAACAGCTTCTACGCGTATGTGCAGACGATTTTGCTGGGGCTGCGCGGTATGAAAGTCGAAGAACGCGCTCAGGAAATTCTGGGTGAGTTATCGCGATTACGCGGCGATTTCTCAAAGATTCAGGAAAACTTTCGCATTCTCGGCCGGCATCTCGCGAACGCCAGTGGGAGTTACTCAGAAACGGAGAAAACGTTGACCAAGCTCGACGCCAAGCTTACGCAAATTGAGAAACCGCCTCAGACTGAACTTCCGTCGCCACCTTCCTTGCCCGGATTGGAGTGACCCGCCTTCGCCAAGGCTACGGCGTGACAGGCGATCACAGCACTTCGTCCCACTTCGATTTGTCCTTGAGCATCAACTCGCGAAGCAGACGAATCGGCGGCATCCCGTGATTGAGCAGTTCGTTGTGAAATTTCTGGGCGGAGAAATTGGCGCCTTCCTGCGCTTTGTAGTCGTCGCGTAATTTCAGAATCTGCAGTTTCCCGAGGGTGTAATTGAGGTAACCGGGATCGAAGGTGCCGCGCATTGCCTCGGCGTGTGCCGGTTTTTCTTCGTAGTAACAATTGTCATGAAAAAACTTGGTCGCTTCTTCTACCGTCATTTTCTGGGTGTGCATTTTGATCGATACGCAAAGGCGGCATAATCGCAGCAGCGCTTCGTCGGCTTGGGCGAGTCGATATTTTGCGGCGCGCTTCTCGTCTGCTTCGCTGGGATTAGCTACCGTGCCGTAGCCTTCGTCGATCATCATTTTCTCGCAGTAATGCGCCCAACCTTCGATGAACGCGTAGCTGCCGAAGATTTTCTCCACTTTGCTGACGGGCGATGCGTTCAAGCGGAGGAACTGCACGTAATGTCCCGGACAAACCTCGTGGATGGAGACCAGGTCGGCAGTGTAAAAGTTGAACGCGGTCAGCCATTCGTCTTTTTGTTGCGGCGGCCAATCGTTTTCTGGCGGCGTGACATAATAATACGCTTCAGTCGCGCGCTTCTCGAACGCGCCCGGTGTGTCCATCGACGCGAACGACGTGGCGCGGCGGTATTGCGGCGTTTCTTTCACGCGCGCCCGAACTTCGGATGGAATCGTGACCAGCTTTCGAGTGATGACGAACTTTCGGATCTGTTCGAGGTCTTTCCCGATATCGCCAAGTAAACTTTCCGGCGTCGGGTGTTCGCTTTGCATTTGGCGGAAGACTTCAGTTGCCGATTTGGTCGAATCGATTCTCTTGGCGGCTTCGGCGAAATTTTTCTGCTCCTCGCGCAATTGAATCAGTCCGATCTCGAGAACTTTCTCGGGCGGAAGATCGACAAGTTCGGTTTCCTTCAACAGCCTTTGGAACTTTTCCTCCCCGAGCGCGAAGTCGTCGGTAGCTTTCGGCAATTTATCCCGCTCGAGCCACGCGGCATAATCGGTCAGCGCGGCCGCCGCTTTCCGGTTGGCCTCCAAAAATTCCGTCCGGATGCGTTCGTCCTTTAGCTCAGCGATTGCCTCGACCAGGTTTTTTCGCAGGAAGTCGGCCGAGCCTTTCGCGATCCGAATCGCGAGCTCGACGTACGGCTTGGGCAATACCGGATCGAGATTCGTTCTCGCGGCGATGAGAATGTTTGGCACTTGCGATTCGATCGCGACGATGCTGTGCACACGGTCTTCCAACGGTGCGAAATTGCGCTTGATATAAACGTTCACATCGGCCGCGCGCGCGTAGACCATCGGGTCCCGCTCGTAGATCGCCATCGCTTCACGCTGGAAAATTTCATTGCGGATGGCGGCTTGCAAGATTCGCAGATCGATCGACTGCCGCTGGCTGAGCTTATCGAGCTCGAATTTCTGGAGCCGATCCTCGAACCGCTTCAACCGGGAAAGTTCGGCGTCGAGCGCGAGCCGGCTGTAATCCGTGATCTTGCCATCGTATTCGTGCAGGCCTATGGCTGTGCCCAAGAGGGGTCGTGCGGCGAAGTAGCCCTTGATGAACTCCTCCGCTATCGCTTCATAATCCGAGTCGGGCGTTTGGAGAGCGACGGTGTCGGTCAATGCCAAACAGGTCGCGGCTGCGATAAAAGCGCAGCCCAGAAATCTCCTTAGACGAGCGATCAACACAGCGGCGCAACTTTAGACGACGCTTTGCACGTTGCCAAAAATTTTGGATGAGCGAATGTCCGACCGTTTGCAGGCTCAATCCAAGATGAAGCGCCGTATCCTTGTCGGAGCATTCGGTTTGTTGGTTCTCGCTCTGCTTTTCAGCATCGGCTTCCACAGTTTGCGCGCCGCCGATCAAGATGACGATAGCGGCTATTCCCAAATCGCCATTTTCGCCAAGGCGGTCCAGTTAATCCGCCAGGATTACGTCGATGGAAACAAAACGAGCTACCACGACCTGATCACGGCGGCGCTGAAAGGCATGCTCGGCTCGCTCGATCCGCATAGTCAGTTCATGGACCCGAGCGATTTTCGCGACATGCAGGAAGACACGCGGAGCCGGTTCAATGGTTTGGGCATTGAAGTCGCAATCAAAAACGGCCTGCCCACGGTGGTGACACCGATGGAAGACACGCCCGCGGCCAAAGCCGGCATTCTTTCCGGTGATCAGATTTTGAAAATCAACGGGAGCTCAACCGAGCGAATGGATTTGCAGGACGTGATCAATCATTTGCGCGGCTCGCCCGGTCAGAAAATTTCCCTGACGCTACTTCGGCCCTCGACCAAGGAGGTCAAGGATTACGCGCTCGAACGCGCCGAGATCAAAGTGCAAAGCGTTAAAGGCGCGCGTCTGCTCGATCCCGATCTGACCGGCTCGTTCAAGATCGCTTACGTCCGCTTGATTCAATTCAATGAGCCGACCGCCGATGAACTGTCGAAAGCGCTCGACGAATTGCAAAAGCAAGGGATGCAGGCTCTGATTCTCGATCTTCGCAACAATCCGGGCGGATTGTTGAACAGCGCGGTGGATGTTTGCGCGCAGTTTTTGCCGCCGAACACAAAGGTCGTTTCCACACAAGGTCGCGTCGCGTCGCAACAGCGCGATTACACAACTTCCGGCGTTCCGAAACAGCGGCCAAATTTTCCAATGGCAGTTTTAGTGAACGAAGGCAGCGCCAGCGGCGCGGAGATTGTCTGCGGCGCACTCAAGGATTTGCATCGCGCCATCGTCGTCGGCGAAACGACCTTCGGAAAAGGCTCGGTCCAAAATGTGATGCAATTGCCAGATGGATCGGCATTGCGTTTCACGACCGCGAAGTATTACACCCCCGGCAAGCAAGTCATCCACGGCAATGGAGTGACACCAAACATTCGTGTTCCGATGAACGTGGAGCAGGAACGCCAGCTTTTTGCCGCGCGGAGCAGCGGCGACACGATTAAGCCGGACGAGGACAAAAATTTCATCAGGAGCACCGACCCGCAGATGCTGCGCGCGATCGATGCACTCAAGGGCGTGATGATTTACGCCCAGCAAAACGCGTCCAAAGGGGAAGCGATCAAGAAATAGCCGGGCGTTTCTTTTTTTGTCATTCCGGCGGAAGTGGAGGAATCTCTAAATATTTCTGTCGTGGCAAGTCGTGGTAAGCAGAAATATCTAGAGATGTCTCCCAGCCTTCGCACAAAGCTACGGCGCGGCAGGCGACTCCGCTCGACATGACAGTTTTAGCGCTCGAAACTTCCTGCGACGAAACCGCGGTCGCGCTTTTGCGTGACCGCAAATTACTGGCCAGCGAAGTCGCGTCACAAATTGCCGAGCACGAAAAGTTCGGCGGCGTCGTTCCCGAAGTTGCGTCGCGTAATCACCTCGTCCACGCGCCCCGGTTGCTCGAGCGGATTGCGCGCGAAGCAAAGATCGACATCTCAGAGATTGACGCCTTCGCCGCGACGAGCGGACCAGGGCTGGCCAGTTCGTTAATGATTGGCGCGTCAATCGCGAAAGGTCTCGCAATCGGTTTTGGCAAACCATATCTCCCCATTAATCATCTCGAAGGTCATTTGCTGTCGCCATTTTTTGGCGAAACAGAAATCAGGCCGAACGTTTCGCTCGTCGTCAGTGGCGGACACACGATGTCGATCTTCGTCGGAGGCCTCGGCGATTATGAAGTGATTGGCCGGACCGTTGACGACGCTGCCGGGGAAGCGTTCGACAAGATCGCCAAGTTGTTAGGCCTTGGTTATCCCGGCGGCCCTGAAATCGAGAAACACGCGGCGAAAGGCGATCCCAAGCGTTTCGAATTGCCGCGGAGCATGCCGGATTCGGAAAATTTCAGCTTCAGCGGTTTAAAAACGGCGGTGCGCTATTTGTTGCCGACGTTGCACGGCGATTTTCTCGCCGATCTTTCCGCGTCCGTTCAACAAGCGATTGTCGATGTTCTCGTTCGCAAAACAATCGATGCGGCCAAAAAGAACGATGTCGATCTTGTCACCGTCAGTGGCGGCGTGAGCTGCAATCGAGAATTGCGGAAACAATTAGGCGACGCATGCAAACGCCATGGCTTTGAGTTCAAGACCGCCGAACCGTGGTTGTGCACGGATAATGCGGCGATGATTGCGTTTGCGGCGATGCTCAAACTGGAAAGTGGCGTCAGTTCTAATGTGACCGAAGAAATCGACCCGAATCTCGCGCTGGGATAACTGTAGAGGCCGCTGTCTCAGCGGCGCTTCCCATTCGTTGCCGCCGAGGACGGCGGCCACTACAATATTAGTATTCCCGCTCGAGGAGATAGTTTGCGAGGGCGTGGAGAGCGTCGCCTTTTGCGTCGAAAGTTGACAATGCAGTGTGCGCCTGCTTCGTGAGTCGTTTTGCTTCGGCGCGCGATTTTTCCAAGCCGATGATCGCGGGATAAGTCGCTTTTTGCGCGGCGACATCTTTGCCCGCGCTTTTCCCGAGTTTCTCGCTTGTTTGAGTCACATCGAGAATGTCGTCGATCACTTGAAAGGCCAGGCCGAGCGCGCGCCCAAATTTTGTGATCGCGCCGAGTTGTTTCGAGTTCGCATTTGCGCTCATCGCGCCGAGCCGAACCGAAGTCGTCAAAATCGCGGCGGTTTTGTTTTCGTGAATGTAGCGCAGCCCCGCCATGTCGATCTTCTGGCCTTCGCCTTCGAGATCGGCGACTTGTCCGGCGATTAGCTTTTGGCTACCCGCGGCGACCGCGAGTTCGCGCAGTAAGATCGACATGTCGTAGCGAGACGTCGGCTTTGCGCGCGAAACGATTTCGAAAGCGATTGTGAGCAACGCGTCACCCGCGAGAACGGCAATGCCGTCACCAAAAACTTTGTGGCAGGTCGGCCGCCCGCGGCGGAAATCGTCATTGTCCATGCTCGGGAGATCATCGTGCACGAGCGAATAGGTGTGGATGCATTCCATCGCGCAGGCGAGGGGGAGCGCATTATCGATTTTGCCGCCGCACGCTTCCGCCGCGGCTAAACAAAGGATCGGCCGCAACCGTTTACCGCCGGCGAACAAACTGTAACGCATCGCCTTGTGGATCGTCGCCGGCCGAACGTTCTCTTTCGGCAAATATCGATCCAGCGCTCGATCGATCTTCTTTTGTCGCGATGCGAGATACGATTTTAGATTCATTGCACTGCCAAATGGCACTGTAAAAGTCGATGTGGTCGATGCGCTAGAGATTTTCTGCGGTTTCAGCGGTGGCGATTGGTTTGGTGCGCATGGCGAGAAATGCGCCGATGAGCAGAATGGCGGCGCTGATCAACTGGGCCTGCGTAAGTCGCTCGTGAAAAATTAACGCGGATAATCCGAGCGCGCCCATCGGGCAAAGCAATTGGAGACTCTGGGACAGCGCGACGCCGATCTCGCGGATCGCGATGTAGTACAAAACGTGGGCCAGGGTGATGCAGGTGACTGCGGAGATGATGAGAATCAGGTTCACGTGCGCTGTCACCTGCAGTGGAGTGGCGATGTTTCCGAAAGCGAGCGTCAACGGAAATAGCAGCGTTGAAGTGATGATGCTGACAATGCCGAAACTGCGAATCGGACCCAATCGCGCGGACGGACGTTTCATCAGGGAAGCATAAAGGGCCCAGCAAAGCGACGCGGTGAAGGCGATGAACAATCCCGGCAGCGCGATATGCCGGTCCTGTCCGTTAGATTGAAACCAAATCACGCCAAAAGCACCCGCTAGACCGAGTAGCGTGCCAACTTGAAACTGCCATTGCCGGATGACCGAGCGCTCCTCCGGAAAAAGTGCGAGTGCGAGCAGAGCGGTGAAGATCACTGAAGAGCGAATGAAAATCGCATAGACACCCGGCCCCATGTAAAACAGGGCGACGACCTGTGTGATTTGGTGAACGACGTTGGGCAGGCACGGAACCAGGCAGGCCATGACCGCGCGACGGTCAATCTTTGGTCCGCGGCCAAACTGAAACATGACAAACGGAATGATCGCGAGACAGGCGACTGCGTACCGGTAAAAATTCTGCGACCATGGATCGTAGAACCGGTTCAGGTAAAATTGAAAAAGCGACGGCAGCGACCAGATGGCCACGGTCGCGAAGACCGCGGCGTATCCTCGGGAAAGTTGCCGGGTGTTTCGCTCCATGCGGCTGATTGTGGCATGGTGTCGTGATTTCGCAGTTTAATTTGCTGGCTTGCGCGGCATTAATCGCCAAAAATCAGGGCGCGGAGGAGAACATGAAAACTCAAACAACACTCACTTTATCGATTTTATTGTCAGCGCTATTTTTTGCGGCGCCGGTAACCAATGCGAAGAAGCGCGGCGGCGGCGGAGGAGACGCGGACGCTCACCGGATGAAAGGGATCGAGTTGGCGGGCGCCAAACAATTCGACCAAGCGGTTGTTGAATTCAACAAGGCGGTCGAAATCGCGCCGGACGACCCGCGCTGTTATCACGACCGGGGAACGGCTTATCGCGCAGCGGCGCGGGCGGCGGAACTGGCCGGAGACCAGGCCGGAGCGTCAGCGAAATATAGCTCGGCGATCACGGATTTTTCAAAGGAGATCGAACTCGCGCCCAATGCTGCCGCCGGCTACGTCGAACGCTCGCAGACCGAGGATTTAGTGCGGCAATATGACGCGGCGTTGGCCGACGCGAATAAGGCAATCGAGCTAAAGGGCGATGAAGCGCTCTGCTACAAGTTCCGGGGTTTTGCCTATGTTGGATTGTCGCAGTGGGATAAAGCGGTCGCTGATTTTACGATGGCGATCCAAAAAGATCCGAACGATCCACAAAGTTATGATCGACGCGCGTGGGCGAACCGGAACCTAAAGAATTTTCCAGCGGCGGTGGAAGATTATACCGTTATCCTGCAGAAAACGCCGACGAACGAGGATGCGCTGGTGAAACGGGGCGCGACCTACGCCGCCCTGATGGAGTACGAGAAGGCGATCGCCGATTATCAAGCAGCGCTCAAGATAAAGCCGGACGATTACGACACAGTCCAGCGGATGCAATATGCCCAGGCCCAACTGGCCGCGAAAAACGCGCCGCCGGCAACTCCGACACCCACGCCAGGAGCAGGTATATTCACGCCGGCGAAGATCTTCTTCGCGGTGATCATCCTGGTGATCATCGCCGTGGTCGTCCGGTTGATCACCCGTGGAAAACCCGAGGAAATAAGCAGCTCCAGAATCCGCTGAGGTGGAATCGAGCAGTCCCTTGCTCGATGTTATTTGAGGTGACCGAAGGCCACCCAATTTAGCATCGCCCGCAGAGCGGCCGATCCACCGATCTGATCATTTTCCAGCCTGCAAAATTGCTTTGACACGGATGGGGGCGTGGTTAGCGTTTCGGACGCTTTTTGCGAGAACGAGGTGGTCCCATGGTCGTAGCAATTTGACGCGGCTTTGGGACTTTTAGTTCTACACGCGGGAGGCAAACCGGCCCATGTAGCTCAGTTGGTAGAGCACGTCCTTGGTAAGGACGAGGTCACCGGTTCAATCCCGGTCATGGGCTCCAGTTTGAGCTCAGGACAGGGACGACAGTTTCAAAAAAACGCAGTTTTAGTTTAGTAAACACGACAGGAGAATTGATATGGCAAAGGAAGCATTTAAACGCGACAAGCCGCACTTGAACGTCGGCACGATCGGTCACGTGGACCACGGCAAGACCACGCTCACGGCCGCCATTACGAGCGTGCTCGCCAAAAAAGGCATGGCCGAAGTGCGCGCCTACGAATCAATCGATAACGCTCCCGAAGAAAAAGAGCGCGGCATCACGATCAACACCGCACACGTGGAGTATTCCAGCGATAAGCGTCACTACGCCCACGTCGATTGCCCGGGCCACGCGGACTACGTCAAGAACATGATCACGGGCGCAGCTCAAATGGACGGCGCCATTCTGGTCGTGAGCGCGGCTGACGGTCCAATGCCGCAGACTCGCGAGCACATCCTGCTCGCGCGACAGGTCGGCGTGCCGTCGATCGTTGTCTTTTTGAACAAGGTCGACATGGTCGACGACCCCGAGCTTCTCGATCTCGTCGAGATGGAAGTGCGCGACCTGCTGACGCAATACGAATTTCCGGGAGACAAAATCCCGATCGTTAAAGGCAGTGCGCTCAAGGCGCTGAACGGCGATGCCGAAGCGGAGAAGCAGGTTCTAGCGCTCGTGGCCGCGATTGATGATTACATTCCGGTGCCGGAGCGCCCGATCGACCAGCCGTTCATGATGGCGGTCGAAGACGTGTTCAATATTGAAGGCCGGGGCACTGTAGCGACCGGCCGTGTGGATCGCGGCATTCTCAAGAAAATGGAGGAAGTCGAGATCGTCGGCATCAAGCCGACCGCGAAAACGGTCGCGACCGACATTGAGATGTTCCGCAAACTTCTCGATGAGGCGCGCGCCGGCGACAACGTCGGTATTCTGTTGCGTGGCGTGAAGAAGGAAGACGTCGAGCGCGGTCAGGTTATCGCCAAGCCCGGCTCGATCACGCCACATAAGAAATTCAAAGCGGAAGTTTACGTGCTGAGTAAGGAGGAAGGCGGCCGTCACACGCCGTTCTTCACGAATTATCGGCCCCAATTTTATTTCCGTACCACGGACGTTACTGGCACCGTTAAATTGCCCGAAGGCGTCGAAATGGTGATGCCGGGCGATAACATCGCCATCGAGGTGGAGCTGATTACGCCCATCGCCATGGAGAAGACGATTCGGTTCGCTATTCGCGAAGGCGGCAAAACCGTCGGCGCGGGTCGCGTAAGCGATATTCGGGACTAAACTGGTTTCTTACTCTTTCTCTTGCTCATGCTCATGATCGGAGACGCGGAGCAGGAATTAAGAGCAAGAGCAGGAGCAAGATTAAACTTACGCCAGTAACTCAATTGGTAGAGTAGCGGTCTCCAAAACCGCCTGTTGGGGGTTCGAGTCCCTCCTGGCGTGATTTGCCCGCAAGATCGACAGTTACAAAATCGACATTGTGCCGTGATTGCCAAAACGAAAAACTTTTTCAACGAAGTTAAGGTCGAGCTCCAGAAGGCTTCGTGGCCATGGGACCCAAAGGAAAAAGGGATCCGCAGATACAAGGAGCTGATTGATTCGACCCTCGTCGTCATCATCGCAATGTTGTTGCTCGGCGGTTACGTCGCGCTGTTCGATTTCGTTCTGGTGAACGTGGTCCATTATTTTACACGGCTACACTGAATATGTTACCCAGAGTTCAACCAAAATTGACGGACAGGCGAATCTCCGCTGATGGCGCGCTTGAGATAGCCAGTCCGGCTCGGACCTGATTATGGCGCAAACACTCGCAGGCAAAGATCAATGGTTTGTGGTGCACGTGCTCTCCGGCCAGGAGAATAAGGTCAAGGAGAACATCGACAAGCGCGTCAAAACCGAGGAGATGAGCGATTTGATTTACGAAGTGCTCGTCCCGACCGAGCGCGTCTCGGAAATCAAGAAGGGCAAGAAAAGTGAGACGACCCGCAAATTTTTCCCGGGATACCTGATCGTGAACATGCATTTACTCGACGAAAACAATCAGCTCGTTGGGCGCACCTGGTATTTCATTCGTGAGACGCCGGGTGTGATCGGTTTTGCCGGAACGAAAGACAAACCGATCCCGATGCGCCAATCGGAAGTCGACAGCATGCTCGCGCAAATGAAAGAGCGCGAAGAAAAGGTGAAGCCGAAGGTCAGCTTTGAAGTGGGCGAGACGGTCAAGGTCGCTGACGGACCGTTTCAAAATCAAAACGGAATCGTGGAAGAAATCGATCCCGAACGCGGCAAACTGCGCGTTTCCGTTACAATTTTCGGCCGCGCTACGCCGGTTGAACTTGAATACTGGCAAGTCGAGCGCGGTTAAGTCCGATGCCGGACAGGCATTTAACTATCAACAATCAACTATCAACCACTAACTTTTGAATGGCTAAAGAAGTAATCGCTCACATCAAATTGCAGATTCCGGCCGGTCAGGCGAACCCGGCGCCGCCAGTTGGAACCGCGCTCGGACCGCGTGGAATCAACATCATGGCCTTCTGCAAAGAATTTAATGCCGCCACTCAAAAACAAGCGGGCGACATCTTGCCGGTCGTGATCACGGTTTTCAAAGACAAGTCGTTTACCTTCATTACCAAGAGTCCGCCAGCTGCGGTTCTGTTGAAAAAAGCGGCCAACATCGCCGCCGGATCAAAGGAGCCGAACAAAGAAAAAGTCGGCAAGGTCACGCGCAAACAGGTGATGGACATCGTCAACACTAAGCGCAAAGACCTGAACGCGCGCAACGACGCTGCCGCCTTCCGTATTATCGAAGGCACCGCCCGCCAAATGGGCCTCGAAATCGTCGATTAATTATTCGACTTCGACCTCAATGCCGCCGATCCAGCGTGCAATGAGATTGTAGATAGCGGCGGAGATAACGCCGAATATAAATCCAAACACGCCGTAGAAGACCGGCATAAAAATGCCGAACCCGAACATCATCGCGGCGATAAGCGCTGCTGGCGGACCGCCCGTATTCTGAGCTTGTTGTGTTTGCTGCGCAAAAGCACCGGCCAGCCCAGCCAAAGCAAAAATGGGCAGAAAAATTAACCCCATGCAGGCGTAAAGCACTCCGAGCATTTTTCCCGCCTGGAGCGGCGCAACCCGCTTTATTCGTCGCGTCACGGCACAGAGTATGACTGACTGTTCCTCTCGCGACAATCCTCGTTTCCCTGGCATATTCGGTCGACATGACAATGGTTCGAATCGCGGCGGCGTTATGTTTTCTGGCGGTGGCGCTTGGTGCGTTTGGTGCGCATTGGCTAAAGCCAACTCTCGAAGCGAACGGCCTGGTTGATGTTTGGAACAAGGCGGTGCTTTACCATTTCATTCATGCGATCGCGCTGTTCGTGCTGGCGCTTTATGGAACGGCGAATCGCGGAGCGTGGTGGTTGCTTTTTGCCGGGATAATTATTTTCAGCGGAAGTTTGTACGTGATGGGGCTGACAAATATTCGTTCGTTAGGCGCGATCACGCCGCTGGGCGGATTGTGTTTTCTCGCGGGCTGGGCCTGGCTGGTCATTTCGCCGCCGGCCAGATAATTTGTAGGGCAACCGCTCCGGTTGCCAGTTTCCGGAGGGCAGGCGATGCGCCTGCCCTACAATCGCAACGTTAGCTTCCATCGCGGTGCGGTCGTTATATAATCGGCGCTCCGTTGAACGCCTAATTATATATGGACGCCGCGACTTTACGTTCAGTCCCGTTGTTCGCCTCGCTCGATTCCGAGGCGACCGCAGAATTGGGTAAGTACCTGACCATTCACGATTATCCGAAGTCGGCGACGATTTTCCGTAACGGCGATCCGGGGGACGCGATGTATTTGATCGATGTTGGCAAGGTGCGCATCAGCATTACGGACGCCGACGGCCATGTCGTCACCCTGGCTGAGCTTGGGCCGGGGGATTTCTTCGGCGACATGGCAATGCTCGATGGGCAGGGGCGCTCGGCCAACGCAGTGGCGACGGAAAATGCGAGGTTGGCCAAACTGACACGGAACGATTTTCTGTCGTTCATGAGAAGCGATCCGCGAGTCACGCTGGAGTTGCTCACGACGTTGACCGCTCGTTTGCGGCGAACGGACGAGCTTTTGCGACATCGCGTCTCGCGAAACGTAAATCAGGAAGAAGCCTTGCGTATGACCTTCGCCGATCGCGCAGCAGATAAGATCGCGGAGTTTGGCGGCAGTTGGAAATTCATCACTGCATTCCTGACTTTTCTCATGGTGTGGGTGGTGGTGAACAGTTGGCTGTTTGTGAGCAAAGCTTTCGATCAATATCCTTATCTGCTGCTTAGCACGGCGCTCAATATGCTCGCCGCATTGCAAGCGCCAATTATTATGATGTCGCAAAACAGGCAGGCACATAAAGACCGGCTGCGCGCCAACCTCGACTATCAAGTGAACCTGAAGAACGAGCTGTTGTTGAGCGACATTATTCGCCGTCTAGACGAGATCGACAAACGCAAGCGGGGCGAATAGGAGGGCGTTACAAGATCGACAACGCGCAAAGCTTGTCGCCGCGTGGTTGCGCGAGTATGATCGCAGCGATTAGCCGATGTCTGCCCTCTCGTTCGACACCCAGCGAGCCGCGCTCACCGTTTGCGCTTTCATCGGCACGTTTTTTGTCTCCCTGACCATCGGCCGGATTCTAAAACGGCGCGCCGGCGTCCGCCTTGGAATTCTGTATCAACTTTTCTGTCTCGCACTTGCGTTCTACGTCGCGCTTGCTGTCTACGGATTGGAGGCGCCGTGGCGAGTGCATGTGGGCGCCGCGGCGATATTGCTGAGCACAGCGCTCATCGTCGCATTGGTCAATCGTTACGTTTGGGACATTTACTTTGAACGGCGCAAACAAACCCCGATTCCGCATTTCCTGCGCGAAGTCGTCGCGCTGGTCATCTTTGTCGTCGCGCTGCTTTTTGTTCTGAGCTTCGCCTACCATGCCGAGCGCGGTCTGAAGAGCGTTGTCGCCACCTCAGGGGTCGCAGCCCTAATCCTCGGCTTTGCCGGTCAGAATCTTCTCGGCGGCATCATTGCCGGCATGTCGTTGCAAATCAATCGCCCCTACAAGGTGACCGACTGGCTAAAGGTGGGGGACACCTACGGCGAGGTGATGGAGATCAACTGGCGCTCGACGCGGTTGCGCACCAACGACGGCATTTATCTCGACATTCCGAACAACGAAATCGTCAAGAGCACCATCGTTAATCTGCATTATCCGACCGAGGTCCATGCGATGCGGATCCGGGTGGGCGTCGATTACAATGTGCCGCCCAACCGCGTGAAAGACGCGTTGAACCGCGCCGCTTCCGCCGCCAACGGCGTTCTTCCCAATCCACCGGTGCGTGTTTACCTGGTCGAATTCGGCGACCACGCCATCACTTACGAGATCAAGTTCTTCATGGGCAACCACGCCCGGATCAACGAGATCAACGACGCCATCCGCACGAATGTTTGGTACGAACTCAAGCGTCAGCGGATAACGATTCCATATCCCATTCGCACCCTCCAAGTCGAGCGCCGCAAACCGGTGGCCGGCGACGAAGATCATCAGGAAGCCCGCGCGATTTTGCGCGGCGAACCGCTTTTCGATTGTCTCTCCGACGCGCAGATCGAAAATCTGGTGAAGCAATCGCATCTCAACCACTTCGGGCGCGGCGAACGCGTGATCGAAGAAGGCGCGGAAGGCGATTCCATGTTCATTCTTCTCCGCGGCGCGGCCCAGGTTTCCGTTTCAAAAAATGGATCGACAATCACCGTGGCCGCGTTGCGCTCGGGCGATTGCTTTGGCGAAATGTCGCTGCTCACCGGCGAGAAACGGAGCGCGACCGTGCGGGCCGACAACGACTGTTACGTCATGGAGATCGGCAAAGACGTGATGGGCGAAATCATCCGTGAATCGCCCGATTGCCTGAAGCAGCTGAGCGAAATCCTGGCCAAACGAAAAATGGAAACCGAAGGCATTCTCAAAGATGTGGCTGCATCGAGCGCTGATCACGCCGCCAAACAACGCGAATACACCGCAACTTTCCTTAAGCGCTTGAAAACTTTCTTCGCACTCTGACCGAGGTGGCCCGGCGACTCGCAATCATTTGGATTTGAAAAAAAGATGTTCCGTTCGCGATTTCGTTTTCACGCATGCAACCTCAATAAAGTGCAGCAGCTGTCCCGCTCCGATCTCGATGCGTTGCAGCGTTGAGCCTATATGAATCCTAGAGCTCTCCCAGAACGCCCAACGTTTGCGCAAATGCAGAAGTGGCGTGACCTACTCAGATTAAACAATTGACATCCTCCTGGGTTTTTGTCTGACTCCGACCCTGAGGAGGATTTAGCCATGACTAAAAAGCGAGGATCCGGCAAGATAACCGGGCGTAAGTGGTTGGTCCGGGCGGCAAATGGGGATTTATATGTGATTAGTGCGAACAATCCCCCAGTAAAACTAGTGGGTGCAGCTAAAACTAATGCCAAAAAGATTATCGATACCGCCGAGGGCGATTTGTCGCAGAAAATCCCGGAGACGATGTCAAGCCTCGCCACCGGCGTATCGCTTTTGATAACAGAGGCTTTCGGCCACCACTGAAAAATGCAGCCTGCGAACCGATGCGTTCGCTCTATCGGGGCATTCGAGTCGAAGGCAATAACTCGCAAAGTATTGCGACACGGGACGCACCGGTCGCAAAGCCTTGGGCAGACACTGAAAAAGGCGATGCAGTTGGCTCCCGTAATGGGAATTACGCGTGTCGCCAACGTCACCGGTCTGGATTCTGTCGGGGTGCCGGTAGTGATGGTTTGTCGACCTAATTCCAGATCAGTGGCAGTATCTCAGGGGAAGGGGATCGACCTCGCCAGTGCTCGCGCCTCTGGTCTGATGGAAGCTGCAGAACTCTATCACGCTGAGACGATCACTTTGCCTCTCCGTCTAGCGACCTACGAAGAACTTCGATATCAATACCGTGTCGTCGAAATCGAGGATCTCCCTCGCCGTTTTGGCTCACGTTTTCATCCAAACCTTCGGATTCTGTGGTGCGAAGGACGCGACCTGTGCAATGGCGAAAACCAGAACGTATTCGTCCCCTTAGAGATGGTTCATACGAATTATACGACACCGTTTCCGGATGGGCATGGCTGTTTTACAGCCAGTTCAAATGGCCTGGCTTCTGGAAACAGTTTGGTGGAAGCGATAAGCCACGCCATTTGTGAGGTAATCGAACGCGATGCCACAACTTTGTGGAAACTTCGTGGCGAACATAAAGACAACAAGAATCGGATTGATCTAGGGAGCGTTGATGACGCGACTTGCCGAGAGATTCTTGGAAAATTCAACCGGGCGGGGATGTCGGTCGCGGTTTGGGACATTACGAGCGACATCCGCGTCGCCACTTTTGCTTGCTTTATTGTCCCGAGGGATGACCAAGCCATGTGGCATTGTGCTGGAGCGGCGGGCTACGGGTGCCACCCGGCCCGTGAGGTCGCACTGGCAAGGGCGCTCACGGAAGCGGCACAAGTTCGGCTGACGGTAATCGCGGGATTACGGGACGATTTTCGGGGCGATACCTACGAGCAATTGCTGGATCCGGATGTGGTAAGGAACATTCGACAGATCATTCAAAGGTCGCCAGCGGTTCGGCACTTCCGTGATGTCCCCACCCGAGACGGAAAGAGTTTTGAGAACGACGTCGAATGGGAGCTGAAATGCATGAAAAGAGTAGGCCTTCGACACGCGATTCTGATCGAGCTGACCAAGCCAGAGTTTGGATTGCCGGTTGTTCGGGTAATTGTTCCCGAATTGGAGCCAATCTTTGAATCCGGCTACATTCCAGGACACAGGGCCAAGGCAGAATTAGCGAAGCACTCGTGAGCGTTTACATTTTCACTGGACCAACGATTTGTGCAGCGGATGCGGCGGCCGAATTGAAAGCCATCTACTTGCCGCCAGCGGCTGAAGGGGACGTCTACCGAGTTGCGCAATGGCGTCCGAAGGCGATCGGAATTATCGACGGATATTTTCAATCGAGACCTGCGGTACGGCACAAGGAAATTCTGTGGGCGCTGAGTCGCGGAATCCATTTATTTGGCTGCGCCAGCATTGGGGCTCTTCGCGCTGCCGAACTCGCTCCGTTTGGGATGGAAGGTGTGGGCAAGGTCTTTGAAATGTTCCGTGATGGCATCCTGGAGGACGACGATGAGGTCGCGATAGTCCATGGCCCCGCGGAGGTAGGTTTTCTAGCTGGCTCTGAAGCGATGGTCAACATTCGCCAAACTCTCGCTAAGGCGGAGTTGCTTGGGGTAATTTCGAGAAACTTGCGGGCTAATCTGGTAAATATCGCAAAAGGATTGTTTTATCCGGATCGAAATTATTCGGTTTTGATTCAATCAGCACTGGAGCAGGGAGTGCCGAAGCAAAAGTTGGCTCAGTTGAACAAATGGCTGTCCCAAAACCGTGTAAATCAAAAACGTGAAGACGCAATTGCAATGCTACGCCTCATTCGCAGGCGGATAAGGCAAGGGCTGAAGCCGAAGACGGTGTCCTATTCTTTTGAGCACACTGCGATGTGGGAATCGGCTTCGCGACAATGTGGAGAACTCCGTTTCAGCTCAGGCGATGACCCGGTCGTAATCGTTTTGGAATCACTACTGGACGAACTTCGACTCCAAGGGCGATACAAACATCATAGTTTCCTGGCCTTGGGGCGTCTTCTTGCCATTCGAGAGGCCGAACGGCTCGGTATAAATGTGAGTCGGGAACGTAGAACGAACGCTGAGATTGCTTTTCGCCGGGAGCACGGCTTGGCCGACCCGCTTAGCTTGGAGCGGTGGATGCATGACAATCGTCTCGACCAGAACCAGTTCGATTCGCTAATGAGCGATCAGGCGCGCGTGAACTGGTTTGTAGAATGCGCTGAATTATTATCTCAGAGTCGCTTACTAGAGCATCTTCGTCTTTCGGGAGACTATCCTCGTTTGGTAGCGCGAGCTAATGCGAAAATTCGCTTACTGGATTCCGTAGCCTGCAAAAACCCGGGTCTTGAAAGCGTGGCTCTGACAGAGCATCAGCTATTCACTTGGTACTTTGAAGTTCTTCTAGATCGACCGGTACCCGAAGACGTAGATGCCTACGCATCCGAGATAGGATTTGGAAGCATCCACACTTTCCGTCGCGCTTTGGTCAAAGAGTATCTGTATCGTCAGTTTTCAGAAAACGATACTACCGCTTCGGATCAAATGGGATCTGAGCCGAGGCAAGCTTTTCGAAACGCGGATCCTTCCGGAGCAGGTCAAACATTGGATCCATCCGTAGCAGCGCGGGAGTAAGGGGCACTACAGGAACCAATGCGCCGTTGTAGGGAATCGATAGTAATTTCTCTAACGCGACGATAGCACGATCTGTATCTCGGTTACGCGCTGCCACCCTGGCGAGGAAGTCGATTGGAATCGGGCCATCTATCGCATCTTTCTCGATCGTGATGGCGCGTTCGGCCCGTTCGACCAGAGCGAGAGCTGCGGACTGATTACCGAGGAAGGCGTTAGTAAGTGCGAGATCCCCGAGCAAGGAATAATTTTGCGGCTGCTCATTTATAAAAGATTCTAGCTCGCCGCGCGCACGTCGCCAGCTAGCCTGAGCGGCAACTTCGTCGCCCGCCACTTCTTGGGCCCAGCCTAACCATAAGCAAAGTTCACCATTAATGTATCCCAATGCAGGGTCGGGCTTCTCCAAGATGGCTTTTAGTCGAGCAATTATTTGTCCAGGGCGGTGTTCCAGGATTTGTTGGTAAACCGCCGTTTCAAGCGCATTGAAATCATCGGCCGCCGGACTAAGCGAGGTAAGAATCGCTGCAGCTGTGGGAAGATCGCCCTCGGCTTGCGCGATGGCTGCCTTAGTGGTGAGGGTGTCGCTGTCAGCTGGTACAATTTCGAGGACCTGATCAAGCTTCCGCAGAGCATCAGGGAAGCGACGACGCTCAATATAAGAAAGGGCGTGCTGGGTCAGAAGATGAACATTCCGGGGATCCGGGCGCTCTGCTTCGTTAAAGAAGGAGTCACTTCGATCCCATTCACCTTTTCGACGCGCGACATAAGCAAGCGACTCAGATATGCGGCTATTATTTGGAAGGAATTGACGCGCTCGGTTAAAATAATCAACCGCAGTGTCGTAGTCTTTCAGGCAGGCATAGTGATAAAAGCCTTTCGCCAAAATGGCTTCGCCGAGGTTCGGTTGCAGCATAATTGCGGTCTCGGCCGCGCGCCGGGTTTCTTCGCGGAGGTCGTCCGAAGGTTGAAAATTGAACGAAAGATAACTGAGGGCGTCAATTTGCGAAAGCAACGCCCAGCTCAGAGCAAACTTCGGGTCCAATCTCACCGCTTCTCTGAAACACTTCTGTGCGGCAAGCGTGCTAGCTGGTGTGGTTGCGGCTTTGACTACGAAGGCTAGACCCCGCAAGTACGAATCGTAAGCCTCAGCGTTTTCCGTGGGTCTGGCCGCAATGACTTGTTCCTCCTGACCTGTAAGTTTCGCTCGCAATTGGTCGGCAATTGCCTTGGCCACTTCGCTCTCCACTGAGAAAATGTCGGTCAGTTTGCGATCGAAAGTGTCAGCCCAAAGGTGGGAATCATTGGATGCCTTGATGAGCTGGACATTGATGCGTACTGCATCGCCACTTCTTTGTACGCTGCCTTCCACGATGTGTGCCACTCCCAGTTGTTTGGCTATCTCGCGGAGGTTTCCCGGCGTGCTCTTGTAATGCTGGGTCGATGTGCGCGAAATTACTTTCAGATCGGCAATCTTCGATAAGCGAGTCAGAATTTCATCTTGAATGCCATCTGCGAAATAGGCGTTTGCCTTTTCTTCACTGAGATTTTCAAAGGGGAGCACGGCAATACTCTTTTCCGGCACGGCCATTGCGGTTTTTCCACTCCGACTGTTGATGGGCCCCAGATAAATGAGGGCGGTGACAACGAGCGCGGCAGCTGATAAAAGGACTGCTGCTCCGAAAACCGGTTTCCGCCAAGATGGCCTGGCGATCGGTTTAACCGATAAAGCTGGGCTCCGCTTCCATTTTCTTCTGCGTTGAAGTTTTTCAGGTATATCCTGATTTCCGAGCCCGTCTTTGCAGAGATTAACAATATTGATGCGCAGGCCGTGCTTCACTTCGTACTCGCCCAGATCACGCAAGTACGGCTGCCAATGCCGATATTGCATTAAATCATCGGCCACACGTTTGGACAAAAGAATGTGACCGGCGTCGCCACAATCCATTACCCGCTGGGCGACGTTGATTCCCGTCCCGGCGACATTGATCGTGTCGTTCACGTCGCGGACTTGATTAACCGCCCCGCTGTGAATTCCCATCCGCAAACGAACGGTCGAATTTTCTCTTAGTTTCTGACTGATCTCCAACGCGCAACGCACCGGTTCCTCCGGGCTGCGAAAAAAGAGAAGCGCCATTCCATCGCCAGTGGGCACTCGGATCAACTTGCCCTGCTCTTCTGCGCTTCGGAAACAATCGGTGCTTCGCACAATCCGACCGAGTTCTTGGAGCGACTCGATCTGCTCGTTCACCAGCAATTTCGAGTAACCAACGATGTCGATTAAGAGCAAATGCGCGATCTCTAGCTGCAGATCGGATTGCGGTTCCTCTGGTGTTGGTGGCCCGGGCACTCGCCTCCTTCGGAGCTAACCATTGTCTTAATTTGGCTACTCCAGGTCGAGGGGAAATGCGAGCAGTTCAACTGCCACGGGCACAACCTTTTCGCCAAAATGTCGTCGCGCGGGTGATATTTCTCGCCTGGGGCAAATGGGCTTTGCCACCATCCGAAATCTTTATCGAGTCGTGCGCTTTATCGCGCTGAAGCCATGGTCTTTTTTGCTCTAAACCTGCTCGATTCCGGAGTGCAGTTGTCGATGTTGTGCGCCGTTATCGGACTGGTTTTCGCCTTCATTCTCATTGCGATAGTGGCGCGTTCACCAGCCGGTAACGAACGGATGCGCCAGATTTCAGCAGCGGTCCAGGAAGGCGCAAAGGCCTGCTTGAATAGGCAGGTCGTCACCATCAGCACTTTGACGTTGCCGGGTACATCGATGCCACATTTCTCAGGCGCCTGAAAACGTTCTTCGCGCTGTGAGTTCTGGACCCGCCACGTGGTTGTTAGGCAGGCCGACGGGACCTTGGTATGAGGAGTCGGGCAGCTAAAAGATTCGTCGAGTTTATCATTGTCCTCAGCGTTGGAACCAAGGCAGATCGGCGCTCGCAAACGCGCCGACTTATTTCAAACCGAGGTATGGAACATCGCAATAGCGCGTTTGCCTCGATCCGGCCGGCTTGAGTTCGACCGCAACTCTCGAGTAGATACCTAAGCCGGTCTCCGCGGTTTTGCAGGTAACGCGGGTGAAGCGACGCATCCAAAAGTTGGCGGTACTGCGCGGTGGCGCGTCTCAACACTCGCAGGTTTGTTCGAGACGCGGCTTGTCTGACGAAGCGCTCGAACAACTTGCGATTCGGGGAGGCGCAAATGAAACGCGATGCGGCAGAAAAACCGTCTGCGATTTCGTCGATGTATTTTTCCGGTCGTTCGACGCGACCTCGATAAACAGGCCAGAACACATTGCGTTCTTTCCTGTGCGCGCTGCAATCGAACGGAGCGATACCGTTGTACCGACCGACGCCGTCGGTTTCAATAAGCGGGAGCAGACCAGTTCGCAATACGGGATGTAAGCGGGTCACTGCATCTGATTCGCCGCCATCCGCTGCGAATGCGTCGCCCAACATTTCCGCGTCAACAAGAACCGGATGTTGTCCTGATGCGATCCAGTTTTGGCGATGAAGATCGGCACAGCCCAGCAGCTGCGCAATGGCGGCTTGGGCGCCCCAGCGAAAATAGAACCGCTTTACACCTCTCGAAGAAATGCAACCGCGATGACCGACAAAGCTCATCCAGCAGTAATTTCTTCGCGAAATCAGCTTCGGCAGGTGGAACGATGGCTCAAAACCTCTCTCATTTAGCCACTGCAAAACAGAGAACCAAATCCGTTCTCCTTCACAAGGCCGCGGCTTATAAACAACGCGCGAGCCGTTACCAAACTGCAGAACCGTTACCGTCTGGCCGCGATCATGGGGATCAGATAGTTCCGGCGTTACGTGTTGAACACGCTTACCAGGTCGACCAGCAAGAATCGCCGACAATCGACTCCGGTCGCGCTGCAACCGCGAAAGCATCAACCATTGTGCTCTTACCCAGTCGTTAACCACCGTCTCGACGGTCCGCTTCGCCCCGGGCAGAAGGTCGTAAAATTCCGTTAGGCCTAGTTCGGAAAGAGCCATTCCGAAGCTGATCGAAAATTCTTCGGCTTCGTCGGGAGTAGTTTTGCGGGAAGTTCCAGCGATTGCCACTTTGGCCGAAAGGGCAGGGCGCAGGATGATTGAGAGCCAGTGTTTTAATTGCCGCGCCAAATCCCTCCAAGCTGAGGCGGCGACAATTATATCTAGCTCGCGAATGTGGAGGCGAAGTTTATCGATAGAAGAATCGGTTATCGATTCAATGAGTTGAGTCTGCCTCGGGTAACTACTCACAAGCTACGAAATCGCGCATATGTCGCTTTTGGCGGAGACGCAAGCTTTTCGTACAACGCCCCGCGATGCGGAGTACACACACCGATACCGTGGGTTTTGCTTGATAATTTAGGAGAGGTTGTCTTTTCATTGCACGCGACTTTAGTCGCCGAACCTAATGCAACCATTTAGCTACGCGAGGTCCACGTATGGCAGGCTTCTTCCACCGATTGAGCTGCCGTTTAGTTATGGAGCAATGGAGCAATTGGGTCTGTCGATGGAAAGTGATGTCACCCGAATGCCGGACAAACCCGGACCGCCGCCGCCACCGAAAGTTGCATACACATATTTTGGTCAATTCATTGTTCACGATCTAACACGTGATGATACGCCGCTTTTTCAAAATCCTCTGCCGGAGCCCGATGCCGTGCTCAATCATCGGACTCCATTTCTGGATTTGGACTCGCTCTACGGACGAGGTCCTTTCTCAGAAGATTCCGATCTCTATGAAGCGGATGGCGCTTCTCTGAAGGTTGGAATTGTTAAGACTGAGCACGGTCAGACCTTTGATGTTCCACTGGATCCGTCGACCTCTCAGCCATTGCTGGCAGATGACCGTAATAACGAAAACATCATTATTCGGCAGATCCATGCGATATTTCTCAAGCTTCATAACCTGGCAGTGGCCGAGTTGCGGGGTAGCGTACCCGATCCGGAATTGTTTGAAAAAGTCCGGCAGCGAGTGCGATGGCAGTATCAGTGGCTGGTGAGACACGATTACCTAGCCAAGATTTGTAATCCGGATATTTACGACGAGCTTATAAACAAGGGGAATACCCGCATCGATTGGGGAAATCGCTTCGCAATCCCGGTAGAGTTCGCGCGTGCCGCCGCGCGGTTCGGGCACAGCATGGTGCGTGACACCTACGATCTTAATCGCGCTAAACTGGAGTTTCCGGTCCGAAAGATTTTCGAGGAAGCCCACAAACCTAAAGAGCTCGATCCTGCACTTGCAATCGATTGGCGGAGATTTACACGCGACCCCGCACATTCAATTGACACAGCGATCGTAAGCGCGCTTTTTCATCTATCTCCTAAGAGCATTTGTCTGTTCGTCGCAAGCTCATCACCCACAGACCCGAACGCCCTTCCAGTCAGGACGTTGTATCGCGGCATAGAGATGAAGATTCCCACTGGTGAGACAGTCGCTGCCTGGCTTGATGCTTCCGCAGTGTTAACCGAACGCCCCCCTAAAGATGACTACGATCCATTTAAGGCGCTTCGCGAACTCCAACTCGTCGGCCGCACTCCGCTTTGGTACTATATTTTATTGGAAGCGGAACTGAATGAAAAGGGCCGTCTATTAGGAGCTGTTGGAAGCCGACTTGTCGCCGAAGTAATCGAAGGTTCGCTGCACGCCGACCCTGATTCGATCATAACGCAATTGCAGCATGACCCCAAATGGCGTCCAGAGCTCTGGTCTTCCGCCGGAGGCAAGGTGCGCATCGATCGTTTTCAGCAATTGACAGCTGTAGTTGGGCTTCCTGATCCTCACATCGCACAATTTGGACGCTAATTACTTTTGGTTGTGTTTGGTGATTTCAACCAGGTGGCGTTTGACCACCAGTTAAGTCTAGCTGGTCCAGTCAGACCACGTGCAAATCCAGACTTGGTTAACGTCGACCTCCCCCTGCGGCGCCGCCGGCAAAATCATTACGCCGAGATCTTCGTCTCTTTGCTTGGTATTCGTTTCTTCATAGACACGAAACTCCATTTTTTGGGGAATCTTTTTCTCGTCAGGTACTGATCCTTCTATCTCGAATCCTCCCTTGTCTGCGAAAAGCTTCTTCGCGAATGCCCGATCAGTCCTGCATCTGTCTCGGTCACCCTGATTTTCTGGCTTCTGCAGATACTCAACAAAAGCGCGGACTGCATTTTGGCGAGCGTTTATATTGCTCCAATCATTCATGCGTGTTTACCTCCTCATGATGTTTTATCTCGCCACTCTTATCGGGTGGGCGCTAACCGTCGAAGCGATGCCACACGCGTGACCATCGAATCAAAAATCCCGTCATAGCGTGGGTCAGCACGCAGCGCATCAAATCGCGGGTCAAGTTTCAACGATCGATAATCAATGCATCCCACTTCGATTGCGGCGCGCAGATGTTCCAGCGCCGATTCAACTTTGCCCAGGGACGACTCGACCGCTGCCAGACGATAGAGAATCTCCGGATGACTTGGCACTGAACGCAGAGCCTCAAGCTCCCTCTTGAGTTGCTCTTCGAGGATTCGGGTGCCGTTTTTTTCGTCACCGGCAGCGAGACGCAATCGACCCAGGGCCGACTGATAGCTAACGGCGCCGTAAAATGAGCCGCCGCCGTTTGGATCTTTTGAGGCAAGCTCCTGGTATAGTTTCTCGGCTTCGGGGTAGTTCCGTGAAAAGAACTCCACTTGTGCAGCCATTTGCTCGCTGAAAGCGAACTCGCGATAGCGGGTCCAATTCTCCGTCGAAATCTTCCGCGCTGTCGCGAAATTTCCTTGCAAAAGCGCCAGCCGGCAGACTCCCATCCAGCCTTCCGGCCGTTCCGGCATCAATGTCCACACGCGGCTATAAGCGGCGGCGGCATTTTCGTCATCCACCAAATCCGCCAAACAATCAGCGACCTTGAATTCGTTCGCGCCGGGTCGATTCGTCTTGGTCATCCGATACCACGCGACGGCTCGAGCTGGATCGCCTAGAATTCTGAGGTCGTCTGCCACTTCACTGGTCAGTATTCCAGTATCGCTGTCGGCCAATTCGTAAGCAGCGAACGCTTCTTCCAGAGATTCGCGGAACCGACCCTGCTGATACAAGACATGCGACAGTGCTTTATGCCCTTCAGCCATTGTCGGGTTGAGATCGATCGCAGTCCTTGCTGACGTGTTTGAGGCTGCAACGTCCCGGGGGTCACTTGTAACAAAAGCTCGCGCGCAAAGGGCTTGTGCCAAATAGCTGCTTGCCACGGCGGAGCGGGGCTCGGCTTTGACGGCCTTCTCGAACAAATCGATCGCTCGATCTAGATCTACGGCAGTTCGTCGATCAGCGACGGTTTTGCCAGCAAGCAAAAGCTCGCGCGTGCTTTCATTGCGCCATCCTGGATCAACTTCTTTTGACTCGGCGGACGAAAGATTTGCTAGGTTCAGGATCGCGTAGACGTTTGCCCCGGCAAGGCTGGCAGCTTTGTCGGCGCCTTTGTCCGGAACGTCGGCGTCAAAGATGTGTCGATAAAGCACCTTGCCATCGGCGGCGTTAATCAATCGCAATGAGAGTCGCAATTTCCCATTCCGAATGCGCCTTGTACCTTGAAGCGCGGTGCGCGCACCGTTCCAACTTTCGGAGTCTCTCAGATCCGCACCGGGTACCGATGGAGGACGGACTGCGCTGACCCGCGCCGGCCCATGGTGAGATAGCTCGCGTTGTAATGCGGTCGCTACAGCGTCGCTTATGTCGGAATCTGGTCGGGCCGAATCCAAATCCAGAAACGGTTCCACTACGACTGAGTGCATCGCTGCAGCTGCCGCGCGTGCTGCAAGACGACTCTGTAGTTCTATTGTTCCAGCGGTCGCGATTAAGACGGCGCAGGCGGCAATACTTGCGGCCAGCTTCGGGTTCCGTTTTGACCAGCGCCAAACCCGAATTGGAGCGAACACAGGTCGTGCGATAATCGGTCGGCCTTCGAGCCAAAGTTCCAGATCAGTGGCGAGATCGTGCGCGGAGTGATAACGCGCGGTCGGTTCGCGTTCCAAACATTTCGCGCAGATTGTTTCCAGATCGCGATCGGCCGATGGAACAAGGGTCCGAAGTTTCGGAGCCGGTTTGTCGGCGGCTTGTTTGATCACCGCCAGCGCGTGTTCGCCGAGAAAGGGCGGACGCCCGGCAAACAAATCAAAAAGAATCGCGCCGATGCTGTAAATGTCGGACGTTGGTTTCAAACCGGCCGCGGAACCGCTGGCTTGTTCCGGCGCGATGTAGCCGGGTGTTCCGAAAATCGTGAGGGTGCGAGTAAGATCGCTCGAAGTATCGAGCCATTTGGCCAGACCGAAATCGCTCACCAACGGTTCGCCGCGGCCATCGAGCAAAATATTTCCCGGCTTGAGGTCCCGATGAAGAATGCCTTGCCCGTGGGCGTACTGAACGGCGCGTGCCACCTTCGCCATCAACGCTACGCTCCGGCGCGGGTCTCGATGAAGTGCGGCATGGCTCTCCAACAAGCTGCCGCCGCCGCCGAATTTCATGGTGAAGAACGGCAGTCCGTCTTCGCTCTCGCCTACTTCGTAAATCGGCAAAATGTTTGGATGATCGAGGCTGGCCGCGGCTTCGGCTTCTCGGCGAAACCGTACCAGCGTCTCGCGTGAGTCGGAATGATAAGCAAGGATGCGTTTCAGCGCGACGATGCGGCGCGAATGGCGTTGGCGTGCGCGGTAAATGACTCCCATTCCGCCGCGGCCGATCTCATCGAGAATCTGATAATTGCCCAGTCGCCAATCTGCGTCTCGAACGTCGACTTCATCGAGGGCGGCTTCTAACGAGTCGTCTTCGTTGTCGCAAGTCTCAGCGCCCAGTCCGCGATAGAGGAGGCAATTCAGGCAAAGACCGCGTCCCACGCGTGAGGTCGATCTACATTGCGAACACGGAACAGGGTCCTTTTCCACTCGCACCGATTCGATAGGGCCCTGGGAGATCATGAGAACTTACTGCGCCGCGGCTAAAGCGGCGCAGAGGTAGCGCAGTTCCTCGTCCACGTCGTCAGGTTTCTCCACGGTGTCGGCAACTTCCTCGCGAAGCAGCGCGCGATACCGTTTTCGCAACTCGTGCACGAGCCGTTTCACTGAAGTCTCAGGCACGCCGAGCGTCTTCGAAAGATTCGCGTATGAAACGTCTTCGCGTTCGGCTGCGAGGCAACTGCTGAGGACGTCAAAAATGCGGCGTCGGCCGCGACGTTCGCATTCTTCACCGAGCCGGCTTAACGCCCGCTCGGCTACGGTCGCAGCCCAGCGCACATCAAAGATTTTTTCGGCCGGCCAGGTCTCGGACTCGCGCGCCGAGACTGAGAATTGCGATGGCAACTCGGCCATCCATTCATCCCAGGCGATAAATTGCACGTCGCCGCCGCGTTTGCACGCCCGCCGTTTGTCTCTGGCGTCGCTCAAAAAATTATTGAGCGCTTTGAGCAGGAGCGATCGAAATCGTCCGCGAGCGGGATCGGCGCGCTCCAGCAATTGGCCATCAAGTAGCATGACAAAAAAATCCTGGGTTAGATCTTGTGCGTCCGGAACCGAATAACCATTTCGGCAGATGAAGGCGAAAATCGGGCGCCAATAGGTCTGGCAAAGTTGCGTTAAAGCATTGCGGACTGTCTGATTCGTGCCACGGCCGTCCCCGCAAGAAAGGACAACGCTCCAGCGCGTCGTGCTGAAACGAGCCGGGAAGTGCCCGCCGGTGGTAGCGACTTCGGGCGTCACGGGCGCCGATCATCTTGCATTCACAATCAATAAACAAGCGTTTAAACCTCCCTAACGAGTTTGGATCCCTGAATGTTCGGTCCCTGCGGCGACAGCGAGTCGTCCGTTGCCGCGGCCAGCAGAAGGACACAGCGTTCAGTGGACCGGAACCGAAAGCCGTTAAGCTTCTGCATCTCACCATTTTCTCCGGAAACGGCGGTGCGAAGTTCGCGAGAAAGCGAAGCTTCTTCATAGCTTCCTTGCCAGGTTTTGCGCAGGCGGCATCGCTGATTCCGGAGTCTTCGCCGGGCGATGCTAGCAGCTTTTCCAAGCGGAAGACGGGATTGACGACACTGCCCATCAGCGTCTCCTCTCTCGTTGGTGGGATGCTCCCGATGGCGGCTGGCCCGAAGTGCGCGCAATCGAAAATGCTCGATGAATGAAGTTCGCGAAGAACTTGGAGGGCTAGAATTCGCTCGCAACGATGGAGCGGACAAGTTTTCTTCAGCGGACGGTCCGCGTAGAGGCAAATAGGCTTTGCCACCATCGGAAATCTTTATAGAGTCGTGCGCTTTATCGCGCTGAAGCCATGGTCTTTTTTGCTCTAAACCTGCTCGATTCCGGAGTGCAATTGTCGATGTTGTGCGCCGTTATCGGACTGGTTTTCGCCTTCATTCTCATTGCGATAGTGGCGCGTTCGCCAACCGGGAACGAACGGATGCGTCAGATTTCAGGAGCAGTCCTGGAAGGCGCAAAGGCCTACTTGAATCGGCAGGTCGTCACCATCAGCGTAATCGCCGCCATCATTTTCATTCTGCTTTTCATCTTTAAAGATCATCCGACCGCGATCGGGTTTGTCGTCGGCGCATTTTGTTCGCTTTCGGCCGGGTTCATCGGCATGCGCATCGCCGTCATCGCAAATGTGCGCACTACACAGGCGGCCACCGTTTCGTCCACAAGTGCTTTGCGAATGGCCTTCAACGGCGGCGCGGTCACGGGACTTTTGGTGGTTGGTCTGGCGCTCCTCGCGGTGTCGATCTTTTACACGCTCGCCAATAAGATGGTTGGCCACGACATGGCGATACGCAGTTTGGTTGGTCTCGCCCTTGGCGCGAGTTTGATCAGTGTTTTCGCGCGACTCGGCGGCGGCATTTACACCAAAGCAGCGGATGTCGGCGCGGATCTGGTCGGCAAAATTGAGCAGGGCTTCGAAGAAGACGATCCGCGCAATCCGGCAACGATCGCAGATAACGTTGGTGATAACGTTGGCGATTGCGCCGGGATGGCGGCCGACGTTTTTGAAACCTACGCGGTCAGTTTGATTGGCGCGATTTTAGTCGGCGCGCTCACGCTCGCCGGAAATCCGGCTGTGATTGTTTATCCATTCGTCCTCGGCGGAATCTCAGTCCTCGCCGCGATTTGCGGAGTGTTGTTTGTGAACGTCGCCAATGGCAAACCCGCAGCTGTGCTGATGGGTGGCGTTCTTACCAGCGCCATTATTTCAGCGATTTTGTTTTGGCCAGCGACGCATTATCTGTTTCCAAACGGATTGACCATCGCCGGGGCAACGCGTACGCCCACGCAACTCTATCTCGCTTCCCTCATCGGCCTGGTCATGACCGCCGTCGTGGTCGCAATCACAAATTACTACACGTCGATGCGTTACAGGCCGGTCCAAAAAATCGCGCGCGCCTCGGAGACCGGCCACGCCACCAACATCATTGCCGGATTGGCCGTCGGCCAACATGCGACCGCATTGCCGGTGGGATTCATCGGCATCGCCATCTTGCTCAGTTTTCATTTCGCCGGACTCTACGGAATCGCGATCGCGGTGATGTCGATGTTGTCGATGGCGGGAATCATTATCTCGCTCGATTCATTTGGCCCGATCACGGACAACGCCGGAGGTATCGCGGTGATGAGCAATTTGCCGAAGGAAGTCCGCGTGGTCACCGACCAGCTCGACGCGGTCGGGAACACCATGAAAGCCGTGACCAAAGGATACGCGATTGCATCGGCCGGGCTCGCCGCGCTCGTTCTCTTCGGATCGTATGTCGAGGAATTGCGCGCGCATAACGTTGCTTACGCTGAGTTTCATTTTTCGCTCACAGAACCAAAAGTAATCATTGGCCTTTTTCTTGGCGGTTTGCTGCCATTTATTTTCACGGCATTTAGCATGGACGCCGTCGGTAAAGCCGCAGGCGCGGTCGTGCGCGAAGTGCGCCGGCAACTGCAAGCGAAACCCGGAATTTTGACCGGGCAAGACGCGCCCGATTACGGCACCTGCGTCGATATCGTAACGAAAGCGGCCTTGCGCGAAATGATCGTGCCGGCCCTTCTGCCGCTGGTCTTTGTCGTCGCAGTTGCAGTCATCAAACCACTTGGACCCGTGGTTTTAGGCGGTCTGCTCGTTGGAACGATCGTTACCGGATTGTTCGTCGCCATCGCCATGACTTCCGGCGGTGGCGCGTGGGACAACGCGAAGAAATTCATTGAAGAAGGAAATCTCGGCGGCAAAGGCTCGTTCGCGCACGCGGCGTCAATCACCGGCGATACGGTCGGCGATCCCTATAAAGATACAGCCGGACCTGCCATTAATCCGATGATTAAAGTCGTCAACATTGTCGCGATTTTGATCATTCCGATTTTCTTCTGAGCGCGCGCTTCGCAGAAAAAATTTAACGCGTCAAACTCCTGCCGATCTATTACAAGATCGACATGTCCGAGCCGGAGTGGCATTAAAAGATCGACATGAAGGAGAGCCACGATTTTCAGATTGTCCGGCCGGAGCCGGGCGGACCCAAAACGCGAAGTTTGGCGAAAGCGGATCCGTCCGCGAACCCTTTCAAGGTCGTAGTCGATCCGAAAGTGCGGCTCGATCTTCGACGAGCACTGGTCGATTTGATCGATTATCACGACGAAGCGCTGGCCGAGCATTTTGCCCAAGGCAAACTCGCGCTCGATTCCTACAAGGAATATGTGGAGCTGTTCGCGCGCAGTTTGAAAGAAACAATGGAGAGCCGGGAAGGAGTTTCCTATCTACTGCGCTCGGTTGGCTTCGACGTTCCTCTGGAGGAAATTAATTTGCATCCTGATTTGCGCTGGAAAAAAGGACCGGCGCCCTTCGGTGTGAGTTTACTGTAACTAGCGCTACTTCGGTTCTTGGGGCGGCTCAATTAACTCACGTTCCTGCGGATTTAAGCGATCGCGCGGAATTGTTGCGACAATATCGTGCGCCTCTTCGTTTCGATCGCTGGCGAGAAGGGCGGCAGCATAAACCGCGCGCCAGGCGGGCAGGGTCCGCTTCCAATCGATTGGCGTCGGAGCCTTGAACTGAGCCAGCGCTGAAGCCGGATCGTGCTGACGAAGATAACCGAGCGCGGCGGTGACGCGGAACGACAGCCGGTTGGGATATTGCTCGGCTAATTTTTTTGCGAGAGAAAGATTCTTATCGACATCTTCGCCAAGCAGGAGATTCAGGTAAACGAGTTGGTCAGTCGCATTCGGATCATCCGGCGCGCGCGTTGCGATTTTCGACATTGCCGCGCGTTGGGTCGTGGTCTCGCCACTTTTCTGACTCACGCGCTGGGTGCCGCGGTAAGCCAAATCGGCCTGTTCAGGGAAGCGAGCGAGTTGTTCGTAGGCTTTCAACGCGGCGGCGGTGGCATTGCTTTGCTCGGCAAAATTCGCAACAAAACCCAATTTGTACGGGTCGGTGCCGGCCAGGGAAATGGCGTGGTTCCAATGGACTTCGGCGTCGAGAATGGCATTGCGCTCCTGCGCCGTGCGTGCGCGAAAACTTTCTATCACCGATGGATCCAGGGTGACGTCGCTTCGATTGAGAACATCGTCAATGTCATTCCAACGTTGCAAACTGGCCAGGGCATCTAGTCGTGCGAGCAATAGCTGGTTGTCTTCCAAAGTGCGTTCGATGGGAAAGGTCGAGAGAACCAATTCCGCCTGCTGGTGCGCGTTTAACCAACGCGCGAGACCGACAATTTCTTCAGGCTTCCCATTTTGCCAACGGTCAATCATTTCCCGGTAAATTCGAGTAGCGTCATCTGGATGCAGTTGGAAACGAAGGTCGGCGGCGAGCAAATCGTCCTTGATCGTCTTTGGAGCGATCGCGCTCAGTTCTTGCAAAATCCGGTTCCGCTCATCGGTTGTTAATTGCGGCGCAGTGGCGAAGGCTTCGACAGCCGGTTTCTTGTAGACACCTGGTTTAGCCGCGATGTCCCACAGAATTTTACGCGCCTCTGTTTGCTCGGCCGCATCCATCGATTGGGCGAGAACCTCGGCCAATTGAAATCGCGCTGCGTCATCGTCAGGAGCGCGGGTACTGGCGAGGCGTGCATATTCCACGGCTTTGCCGTAATCGCCAACTTTTCTGGAGTAACGCGCGGCGAGTTCAAGGGTCTTCGTGTCAGGATTATCTTTTAGCAAAGGATCGATCACTTTTTCGGCGAGATTCAATCGATTGGTTTTAATGAGGAGATCGGCGTAGTCCTGCCGGTCGCGGAGGGTGCACTGCGGAAGGGCCTGGACCTTTTGCCATAACTCGAGCGCTTCTGGACGATCCGCTTTGGTAGCGAGACGTGCGGCGCCGCTTAAACCACGATAGTTCGAGGGGTCCAACTGGAGAGCAACGCGATACTGGACTGCGGCATCATTCCATTTGTTCGCCGCAAGCAGGACATCACCCGCTGCCGCAAAGCGGTCGGCGCGTTGCGCCTTGAGCCATCGATAGGTTATTGTTCCAGCAATCGCCAAGAGCAGGACGCCGATCAAGAGTGCGACCCAGCGCCTGCGTCGCTTTTTCCGCGCTGAATGACGAGGCTCACGCCCGGCGTGGTCAGAATTTACCGCTTCCATCGCTTTCAATATTGAGAGCGAGCACGCGCGCGCCACCGCTAATTAAGCCCGAGGAGCGCCGATTGTGTGTCCGGCGCGGCCCTGCTCAGACTGGACTGAAATGGGATTGACAAAGGTCCCTCGTTTCCCCCAGAATCCGCCGAACCTCACAAAAGAAAGTTATGAGAAAGGCGTTCATTTTAGGGTTGGTGTTGCTTGGGTCAGGCATTCTCATCGCGCGCGGCGATATTATTCCGACGTTGTCGTCGGTGACGGGCTCAAGTCCAAACTTCACATGGAATTACTCCGCCAATGTGACCGTGGATCAAACGATCAACCCCGGTGATTTCTTTACCATTTACGATTTCGGCACAATCGCTCCGGGATCAAATACTCAGCCCACTGGCTGGACATTTTCGCAATCGCTCATCGGTCCCACCGCAGCGCTGACCAGTCCAACCGACAATCCAAATATCTTGAATTTGACTTGGACTTACAACGGCACCGCGCCCATCGTCGGCTCGGCTGCGCTCGGTTTTTTTTCCGTTGTCACGAGCACCGATCAGCTCAAGACCGGCCAGTTCACGGCTCAAGCGACGCGCAGCACCGGACCAGAGGCCGGCAGCAAGATCAGCAACATTGGCAATGTCACCGTGCCTGTGCCGGAACCTTCTGCTTTATTGCCGATTATCGGCGTCTGCGCCGCAGCTCTCTTGTCGACGTTACGTCGCCGTCAGCAGGCATAAGCTAACGATTTGCTGTTTCCCTTAGGCCGCCCCGGAGAAATTCGGGGCGGCTTTTTTTTTCTTATCGTTGCCTAACGACTGTGAGATTGGATCACGAAAACTCTTGGTTTCAGGGCGGTTGCGTGACACACTCGATGCGAATTATCTATGGCGGCGGCATCGGAATCGTCTACGCGCCTGAAGCTATGGGGAGTCCGTGGCTCCATTCCTGTTCCGGGCGTGGCGACAGTGCGCTACGGGGGTAATACCACCTGCGCGGAGCTGCGCGCTGACGGCGAGATCATTGTCCTGGATGCCGGATCGGGGATTCGCGAGCTCGGCCTTGCTCTCGAAAATGAATTCGGATCGCGCCCGATTAGTCTCAGCTTGCTCATCACCCACGTTCATTGGGACCACATTCAGGGTTTCCCTTTTTTCGTGCCTTCCTATAACGACAAAAACCAAATCCAGATTCTTGGTTATGAGGGGACAGGCAGCGGCCTGCGCGAGATTCTGAACGGGCAGATGGCAACGCCTTTCTTCCCCGTCGCGCTCTACGATCTCCCGGGAAAGATCAAAATCGAAAAGCTGGAAACGATGGATTTCAAGATCGGCAAAGTGCATGTCCGGGCAAAATTCATGAATCATCCGGGCGTTTGCGTTGGCTATCGCCTTTTTACCGGCAAAGGCTCAATCGCTTTTCTGCCTGATCACGAACCATACGAGGCCTTCAAACTGCACTCGGCCAAATCCCATCTGTTAAGTCCGGAGCAGACGCAAAAACGAGCTCGCGAGGATCGGGCCGAGCTCGTGAAATTTCTTCAGGGCGCCGATATTCTGATTCTCGATGCCCAATACACGGATGAGGAATATCAGGCGCACGTCGGCTGGGGGCACGGCTCGCTTAGCACGGCCATCTCGCTCGCCCTCGACGCTTCTGTTCGAAAGCTCGTTCTTTTTCACCACGACCCGACGCACGACGACGATATGATCGACAAGATGGTCCAGACCGCGCGAAAATTAGCGGCCAAGAGCGAAAGTTATCTCGAAATCGAAGGCGCACGCGAAGGCGCGGAAATGACCCTGGGTTAATCGCCTGGCATCGGTTTTCGATCTGCTTGCGTAAGGTTGAAATTCAGCTTTAGGTCTTGTCCCCGCGCGTTTTGCCTCGTGGTGTAATGGTAGCACAAGAGATTCTGGATCTCTTTGTCTAGGTTCGAGTCCTAGCGAGGCAGCCAGTTGCGGGTTCTTGCTCCACGATGTCAGTGGGTGTCATATTGCGCCAATGCTCCTCAATTTGAATATCAAAAAAAGGCAACCCTTTAGCGTTGCGCTCGCGAATCCAAAATGGGACCCCTCGTACTGCGTCGAATCCGACTTTGCGAATGGGAAGGCGGGAGATCGTGGAATTTCAACGGCGCCGCAACCGAGGTTCACAAACCTTTACCCGATGCCGAGAAAATAAAACAAACCTCAACACAGAGAGAAGATAAATGAGCATAAAGCCTAAAGACTACAAGACCAGCGTGGCCCTCCCGAAGCGGGCAACGCGCCAGAGGAGTACCGAGTCCGCAAGAAGCCAAAGCCGAACTACCCGCAATCGCAAGGGAGATCGTAGGACGGGTGTAAACAGAGAGGAGAATCCTATGCAAACATTTCAAGCTGACTACTTCGGTGCCTATCGCACCATGAAGATGATTCGAGATGCCAGGGGCGTGCTGGTTGTTGAATTTCACAGCAACGGCGGGCCGTGCACTTTCTCGGCACAACATCATACGGAGGTTGTCGATGCCTTTCACCGGATTGCGCAAGATCGAGCCAACAAGATCGTGATCCTAACGGGCGCAGGCGGGGACTTCATTATTGGGGTCGATTGGGCATCTTTCGGCAACGTCGCCGATCCCGGCGTTTGGAGCCAGACTCACGACGAAGGCACTCAGGTTTTGGAAAACATAGCCAACATACGAGTGCCGGTCATCGCGGCTATCGAGGGACGCGCCCATATCCACTCAGACTATGCGCTACTTGCCAATGTGATTGTGGCGGCCGAGGGTGCGACCTTCCAGGATGTGGGGCACTTCGCCGTGGGCGTTGTGCCGGGTGATGGAATCTTCACCACGTGGAGTTATCGCGCTGGAGCAGGGCGAGCGGAGGCGTTCCTGCTCAACCCACAGCCACTGCCGGCGCGTACCGCGCACGAGTGGGGAGTCGTTGCTGAGGTTGTGCCGAACGGTAAGGCGGTCAGTCGGGCGCGGGAATTGGCGGAGCTGTACCTGAAGGCTCCGGAAGTGACGCGTCGCGATACGCGCATCCACTTCATTCAACCCTTGAAAGAGCGCATCGTGCGAGAAGTTGGCTACGGACTATCGCTCGAAGGAGCGTCGTCGGCCGCCCTCATGAAATCGAAGGCAGTCCACGGGTGAACCTGTAGCCAACACGCCGAGAAATACAGAGACGAAGCCAAGGCAATTGAATTTGGCGCTTCAAATTAGGACACCACCCGATCTCCACCCTATTTGACATCCCCTATCAAACGGAAGAACTGCGCTCGCATGGCAGCGCAAATTAAGCGGCGGAATGGTGAGGAGGAATTCCGAGGGCGCAGCGTAGCTGATGAAAATCGACCGGCTTGGTGAGGTAAAAATCACATCCCGCCCGCAGCCCGCGCTCCCGTTCCACGACCTCAGTTCGCCCCGTAACCGCAATTGCTTTTCGGCAGCCGTGAAGTCGTTTCGCTTCGGCTACGAGATCAAGACCATCTCCGTCTGGTAGATTAAGATCACTAACTAGGGCATCAAAGCTCATCGCGGCCAATTGACTGCGGGCATCTTTCATGTTCTTGGCGATCACGGTTTGGCAGCCGCATCGACTCAACAGGGTGGCTAATACCGTTCGGGTATCACAATGATCTTCGACGACCAGTATACGCATCTTACCACCCCCCGCTTGGCCAAGGTCTTAGTTACAGGTTTGTGCGATCTTGTGCGAGCATTTTCCATGACAGATTCAGGCAAACGATCACGATTAGGCAGCGCGTTCAATCGGAGTCGTTATCGTCCGTCTTCAAACGGTTGTCACGTTCCGCCCGTCACCGTGTAATCTTCCGCTCAAAAATTACCAAGAAGCGGAGAACTCTTGGTTACAAATGGGTAATTCTTTATCTAAGACGTTAATTATGTATTCGCCGGGCGACGGCGGAATCTGCTTTTTGTGCCGCAGGAGATGGAGGTCGGAAAAGGTGGAAAGATGGGTTGGCGGCAGCGCGCAACGGTTCGAGTCGCGAGCGAAACTGAATGACGCTGTGAGCGCACCGGAAGCTGCACACAATCCGTTTTCATCGTCGCCTTATGCGAGCAAAGCGGACTTTGCCAAGTAACCGTTATTTTTCGTACGGCGCTGATTCAGGAGCACATCCAACAACGAGTCGTCATGCCCGGCGCGCGCATGTTTCAAAAGCACAAGGCGTGGCCGGCACGGCCGCCTCTACGGCTGAACACTAACGACGGCTCAGCGTTCTGCCCTCGCCGTGAAGTCGTGCCCAGAAAAATAATTCGCCCATCGTTGCTGCTTTCCGGGCAAGGCGCAGCTTGCGAGCGTCAAAACGAAATCGCCGGAAAAATTCGGCCCGTGGCGCCCAGTTCTTGTGTTGCGCGAAATAAAGCGCGCTATTCTGTGTTACCGTTGGTTCCATCATAACGTTGATCCCTTGTTGTGTTATTGCCACTATCTGCGCCGCCACTCTGGTGCTGTCGGCAATAGCGGTTTCTGATTTCATGTTCGCTTTTCACGCAATGACCGGTTTTAAATTAATGCGAAGCAATCTACCGAAGACTCGTAAGGCGCTGCGTTTGAAAGGTTTCCGATATCATTAGTTGTCGGGATAAGAGCCGCTGCTGGCGAGGGTCATACTCGTTGCGCCCCGTCTTCCAGTGGCTGCCGCATCACTTCAAGCGCTCAGGCTGGGACAACAACAACCTCGGTCTGCGGACAAAAATCCTGCTTCGCCCCGCGAACGCTGTAATCGTACGGTCCGCGGTACACGGTGATCGGCTGCGCAAAATTACCGTGCGGGGGCGGCGTCGGTGTTGCCCATTCCAGAGTTGTTGCCTGCCATGGATTATCCGATGTCACTTTGCGTCCATGTTTGATGCTCCAGAAGAAATTTATGATGAACGGAATTTGAGCGAGACCCATCAGCCAGGCGGCTGTTGAGATCGGAACGTTCCAACCAAAACCGGACACGCCCCAGACTTTTTCGCCCGCCAGACTCCAGCCTTGGCCGCCATCGTACCAACGCCGATGCATGCCGAGCATGCCCTGAAGAAACATCGGGAGGAAAATCACGTTCATTAAGATGAGGGTCGGCCAGAAGTGAACCTTGCCCCAGAACTCGTTCATCATTCTTCCGGTAGCTTTTGGGAACCAATAATAAGTCGCGGCGAATAAAGCGAAGATCGTTCCGGGTGCGACGAGGTAATGGAAATGCGCAATCAAGTAATAGGTATCGTGCAGATAGAGATCAGCCGGAGCCAACGCCAGCGGGATGCCGGTTAAGCCGCCGATGCCGAACATCGGCATGAAAGCGGTGGCGAACAGCATCGGCACAGGGAACCGAATCGAACCGCGCCGAAGCGATAAGAGCAGGGAGCTCAGGATAATCACTGACGGGATAGAAATGAGAATGGTGGTGGTTTGAAAAAATGAGCTCACCGCGCTTCCCATTCCGGTGAGATACATGTGGTGGGCCCAGACAATGAAAGAAAGAAAGCCAATACCGAAAACGGAAAAAACCATTCCCCTGTAACTCCAGAGCGGTTTGCGCGTGTTGTTTGCCACGATCTCGGCAACGATCCCCATTGCTGGCAGGACCAACACGTAAACCTCAGGGTGGATCAGAAACCAAAACAGGTGCTGCCATAAAAGTGGGCTACCGCCGCCTGCCACGACCATTTTCTGGCCATTTATCACGAGGCCAGATGGCAAATAGAAACTCGTCCCCGCGACTCGATCCAACAGTTGCATGATCGTTCCCGCTTCCATCGGCGGAAACGCCAGCAACAAAAGGAACGCCGCAACGAATTGAGTCCAAACGAAGAACGGCAGTCGCATCCAGGTCATTCCTCGCGCTCGCACCTGCACGATGGTGGTGATGAAGTTGATCGAACCGAGGACGGACGATGTTGCGAGGAAGATCATTCCGATAAGCCAAAAACTTTGGCCGGTCAGGATCGAGTGTCCGTGACCCAGCTGCTCGATATCAGCCAGGGGCGTGTAAGATGACCAGCCGCTAGCGGCTGCTCCCATTGGGAGAAAAAAACTGGCCAGCAACGTCACGGCCCCCAAAACGAACGCCCAGTAGCTAAACATGTTTACCTTCGGAAAGGCCATATCCGGCGCTCCGATTTGCAGCGGGACGATGTAATTGCCGAAACCGGCGAATGCGATTGGGATAATTCCGAGGAAAACCATGATCGTTCCGTGCATCGCGCCTAACGAGTTGTAGAAGTCGGGCGTCATCACGCCTCCCGGCATGGAACTTCCAAACATCTTCCCAATAATCGGCAGCGGTTTGCCGGGATACGCCAGCTGCCAGCGCATCATCATCATCAAGCAGAAGCCGAAGAAGAGAAAAACGAAGCCCGAAATCGCATACTGGATTCCGATGACCTTGTGGTCAGTTGAGAAAACGTATTTTCGCCACCAACCAAGTTCACGTTCCATACGCGCTCGTTGACGATTAGGAGTCCATCGCCTCACTTTTTTCCTTCGATCCTATCATGGTCAGGTTCGAAGACGTTCACCAACAAAATTCAGTCTGAACCCCAAAGCCGACAGGGCTCGACGAGCCTCTTCCCTTGGTGGACTTCTGTGACTCGGCAAACGCTAATCTGTTAAGTCGGCTCAATGCATTCGGAGCAGGAGTTTTTGTGTGCGCAGTTGTGCGTAGCTGAACTTCCAAGCGGCGATTATACGAGGGAAATCCGCTTTTTCGATATAGGTTCGAGTCCTAGCGAGGCAGCCACGACTAGTCAGAACACATTACCTAAAGTAGCACTCAGAACAATTGCCCTTCCAGCGCAATTCTCGTGCGTTCTAGGGCTGTTCTTTGAGGGCGCCCGAGTCTGCGATGCATCTGCGGTTCATCGATAAGGATTCGACAGGGCCAATGCCGCAAAGGCTTTGATTTCGGGGCCGCTGTTGCGGTTCGCGAAACTCGTTTGGACGGTTGCTACGCGCTGTGGACGGCCCCAAAATTTCGTTCTTTCTGCAAAAGTCGTCGCATTCTCACCGTTATTTTCGGCCCCGCCACTAACCCGCTTATCCCAATCAGAAGCAACAGCCAGGTGTTGCCACTGTCAGGCACAAGCGGCCCGACTGCGAACTGTGAGGATTGGCCACCATTGCCAAAAAGTGTGAAGTCTCCGCCGATCACGCTGACTGATGGGTCGTTAGGAAGTGTGAAACCAAAATGGACGCCATAAAAATTGAGTGGAAACGTCAAGTTGGGATTGGGTGTGCCATTCGAATCCGCTAAGAGGGGGAAAAATCCCACAGACGTGCTGCCACTACTGCTGTCAGACCTTCCAACGATTCCAAACCCCGGGATGGCGTTGCCGTTTTGATCAACTAGGTACGCGCTTGTGTTCGTTACCAAACCCGGAAAAGTTCCAGCATTCGTCAGCAGAGTAACGCTCACATCAAATAATGACGCGGTATTAGCGAAAAGCGTCACAAATTCGTTATTAGTGAAAAAGAAATTAAGGGAAACCGACGAACCGTTTACTGCGAGTCCGTTGAGATCCGAAAATGCAATCGGCCCTACTTGAGCGTTTGTCCCAGTGTAGACAGCGGGCGGTCCGAGATCGATTTCAATAGTGGTTGCTTGAAGTCTCGCCGTTCCCGCCAGAACCAGCACGGCAAAAACGACGACAAAATGTGTCATCCACTTTTTCTTGTTACGCCGATCACTTGTCGAGTTTGTCACTGCCTGAGTGTATCAAAGTGCCAAGAGCGTGTCGACATTTGATTCTGTTCGCCCGTTTACCCTTGGAGCGGAAATGGGAGCGTCGGCCATTTAACGACGCTCCCACCCGATTGTGAGTCCGTTTTTGACCAAACACAGTGAAGAAGCCAAAGCACAGGGAAATCAAATAAACCTTCTCGGACGCACAAAATCATCCAAATTTGGGCCGCGTTTTGCCACAGGTGCTCGTCTGCATATGACTCGATGCTCGCAACGAGACGCTCGAAGTTTTCGACCTGCCACTGCGCGTGGCGCACTCGCGGTGCTGCATGACCTAACCTCATATTTGCCGCCGTCGCTCATGGCCTTTTAATTGCGGCGCATTCGCCGATTTACCATCGCGTAAACCGCACGCTTGCATCAATGGTAAAATATTGGTGCGATAAAAAACTTGCGGCTCGTGATAGCGTCAGCGCTGCAACGCATCGAGATCGGAGCGGGACAGCTCTTGCATTTTACTGATGTTGCACGCGTGAAAACGAAATCGCGAACGAAACATCTTTTTCTTCAGATCCAAATAAAAATGCGGCGCCAAACGTGCGAGCACCTCGAAGCCGGTATGATCGTGAAATTCACCAACAATCCATTGGCATTGATTCAAAATCTCATCGGGCAGAGTTGAAAACACATCGGCTTCGGCGCCCTCGCAGTCGATCTTGATCAGGTCGACCTGCGCGATTCCGATTTCGCGCAAGACCTCATCTAATCGCCGGACCTCGCACTCTATTGGAGCGGCAGGGTGGCCGCGATCCTTGAAGCGGCCGTCAGTGCTAAACGCGCCAAAATTTACCTGATCAGCGCGGACGGCAATCCGTTGATGAGTCGCTCCGAGGCCATAGTTGAAAACTGTAACACTACGCAGCTGCGCGACATTTTTTTGCATTATACGAAAGGTATCGGGATGAGGTTCAAACCCGAAAATTTTGGCGTCGGGGAACCGGCGGTGAAAATAGATAATCGAAGCACCGATGTTGCTGCCGATATCGAGAATGATTTTCGGTCTGAGGGCCGGTGGCACATAATACTCGGCTTTCTTCCCGCTCTTGAGGAGAATTTGATACAGAACAAAGGGATCGGCGGTGCCTGATCGATAAAAAACGTCTCGGCCTGACCAACGCAGGCGGGCCAACGATGAGGTCGGAGATTGGCGCACCATGTCAGCAGTGAAGCGCAACGAGCGGGAACGCACCAAGATCTTAACCATGTTGTGGAAAGCAACAGCCGACATTAACTAAGAGTAGCTGTGTCTGGCACAATGAAACGTGCTAATTAGTTGCGAGCCGCCGTGACAGCCGTTCACAGCGCGAAAACGTTCATTAGCCGGGATAAACCGGAGCAGATCGCACTGCATTATCTGCCCAACCCAAGTTTTTGTGTACGTATTGTGCGTACGACCACTTCCAAGCCGCGATATGCGAGGTAAATTTGGATTTTCGACGTAGTTTCGAGTCCCTAGCGAGGCAGCCACTCCCGAGCTTATCGCTGACTGACGCGTCAAGAGCTACTGATCTGGTCGCGATTGCCGCGCTTTTTGCGGAAAAAATCCTGGATAAGAGACGCGCATTCGGTTTGCAAAACACCGCTTGTGATCTGGCACTGATGATTCAAGGCGTGGTGTTGGAGCAAATTCATTATCGTGCCCGCGGCTCCGGCCCGGATGTCGGAACAGCCAAAAATCACCCGCCGAATCCGGGTGTGAACGATCGCGCCCGCACACATCGGACAAGGTTCCTTTGTTACGTAAAGGTCGCAGTCAGTCAGGCGCCAGTCGCCGACCGCGGCCTCGGCCGCTGTTAACGCCAGCATTTCGGCATGGGCAGTCGCGTCCTTCAGCAGCTCGACTTGATTGTAGGCGCGCGAGATAATTTTCCCTTCCCGAACTACAACCGCGCCGACTGGAACTTCGTCAGCGGCGCGCGCTTTCGTTGCCAGGCGCAACGCCTCATGCATGAAGTTTTCGTCCAGTTCCATAATCAACGCTCTTCACCCTAACGATCTCGGAAGATCGACATCTTTGTCGAAAAGACACGTCCACGCAGCCTTAAGCCGGCGAAGTACTTGTAGAGCAATGAAAAAGTTATTCTTCATCCTAACGATCTTTTCTTTATCACTAATTGGGGCGAACGCGACCGAACAGGACACGGTGAACCGCTCCGCCAACACGATTCGTGAATTCCGGCACATGCCTGAGAAAGGCATTCCATCGCGCATTCTTCGAAATGCGCGAGGGCTCGCCATCATCAGCGTAGTAAAAGCCGGTTTCATTTTTAGCGGAAAGGCCGGCGAAGGCGTTGTCGTCGCACGAACTGGACATGGTTGGTCGGGTCCATCGTTCATCGGCACCGGCGGCGCCGGTTGGGGGCCGCAAATTGGCGCGGAAGTGACGGATTTTGTCATCGTGCTTAATACCGAACGCGCCGTTCGCGCATTTTCCAAAGGAGGAAATGTAACGCTAGGTGCGGACGCGAGCGTTGCCGCCGGTCCGGTGGGACGTGCTGCGGAAGCCGACGTGACTCCGAGGGCGGCAATTTATACTTACAGTAAAACGAAGGGGCTTTTCCTTGGTGCTTCACTGGAAGGCGCCGTTATCGGCACACGCCAAGGCGCGAATGAGCATTATTACGGGCGGCCGGTTACGGCGTACGATATTCTGCACGACCGTGTCGCGGCGCCGGCTGGCGCAGCCAATTTACGGGCCTCTCTTGGTCGCTGAAAAATCGACAACGAATCGGGCGATTTGATTCGCCGGCCGATCAAATCGCCCGCGCTGATAATTTGCTTTACAAGCAAGTCAGCACCTCGGCAGTTTGGGCGGCGTGCGTTGGTCCGCGATACTTTGCTTTGTGTTTCTTTGGGCGCCGGCGAGTCGGGCGCAGCGTCAAGAGCCCAGCTTGGTCGATCGTTTGCTTCGACCGAACCTGGAATTGCGAAATAATGCTCAGGGCAAAAAATTCGGTGCTAATTCTGCGGTGATCGAGAAACGCGGTACTGTCGGCGCATTTTTTCTCCGGCCAAACCGGAAGGAGAAATCATTTGTGGACGTGCGCGTGCTCACCGCTCCGAAATACTCATCGCGCTCGTTTCATGAAGACGCCGGCGTGGCCAATTCCCTTCAAGACCGGAACGTGAGCACGCCGGCGAATATGTCGACATCGTCGATTCGAGGCATTCACGACACGTATGATGCCCATAACGCCACCGTCGGCCGCAGCTTTGGCGACCAGCGTCCATTTCGAGGGCAGGGTAAAAGTCAAAAATCGCTCGATCGACAGAACCCGCCCATGACCATTGAGCAAGTGCGCGAGCTGCTGAATAAAAATAAGTAGCGGGCTCTGTGAGGCGGCTGTCCTCAGCCGCAACTGTTGGAAATCTTTGCCGCCGAGGACGGCGGACACTACAGTTGCGAATCATGCAACCCGATGAGGCCCTGGCGCTTCTTAGAAAAGGGGCCGCCCAAATTATCAGCGAGGCTGAGCTAGGCGACAAGCTGGCGCTCAATCGCCCGTTACGGGTGAAACTGGGGGTCGATCCGACGACGGCCGACATTCACCTCGGGCACACCGTGGTGCTGCGGAAGCTGCGGCAATTTCAGGACCTCGGACATCAAGCTGTTCTCATCATCGGCGATTTTACGGGAATGATTGGCGACCCAAGTGGCCGGTCGGCAACCCGGCCGCATTTGACCCACCAGGAAGTGCTTCGCAACGCCCAAACATATCGCGAGCAAGCGTTCAAGATTCTGGATCCAACGCGGACCGAGACCGTTTGTAACGGGGATTGGTTTCGCACCATGTCCTACGAAGATGTGCTTCGACTGAACAGCCGCGTCACGCTTCAACAGATGCTGCAGCGAGAGGATTTCCGGGGTCGGATCGACAAGCAACAGCCAATCCACGCCCACGAAATTCAATATCCGATCATGCAAGGTTGGGATTCTGTGATGGTGCATGCGGACATAGAGCTCGGTGGCACGGATCAGCTCTTCAATATTTTAGTCGGGCGCGATTTCCAAAAAGAAGAAAACCAACCGCAGCAAGTTGTATTGACCATGCCGCTTCTGGAAGGGCTGGACGGCGTCAAGAAAATGAGCAAGAGCCTCGGAAACTTCGTCGGTGTAAGCGAGCCGGCCACAGACATGTTCGGCAAGCTGATGAGCATTTCGGATAAATTGATGGCTCGTTATTATGAGCTGCTACTGGGGCAGGAGCTACCGAAGGGCGCAAGCCCCGTTGAACAAAAGAAGCAGCTCGGGTTTGAGATTGTTCAAACGTATCACTCGACTGCAGTTGCCCAAGAGACACTCGCCGATTGGAACGCGCGTTTTAGCGAGAAGCGTTTGGACGATGCCAATCTTCCCACGTTCAGACCGATTCTTGATGAAGCGGTAACGATCGTTGCAGCTGCTTACTCGCAAGGTTTCGCCATCCAGAAGTCACGCGCGGAGGTGAGTCGATTGATCAAACAGGGTAGTGTCCAACTCGATGGCAAAAAGATTGTCGATCCAAAATCAAAAATCTCACTGCGGCCGGGCCAGATCCTGCGCCTCGACAAAACGCACGCGGTTCGAGTCAAATAAAAACAAAAAAGCACGGAGCCGAACCCCATGCTTTTTGATTGGACTTATCTTGAAGATTTTATGCGGCTGCCGCGGTCTCAAACAACGGAACGATTGGCATGCGCTCAACGTAGGATGTAGCGATCCCTTCGAAGTGCGCTCTGATACTGCGAAGTTCCGCGTTCACAAACGTATCGACGAAGTGCAAGTGGCGATCAAGCCATGCGAACACTCGGTTCTTGATGCGATAATGGATCGCAAGCGTGATCTCGGTGCACGTCGGCCGGATCTCGCTGAAATCAACCACACCCATCACTTCGATATTTCCGCCGGCAGATTCAAAAGCGAATTGGTCTTCTGAATCGCAATTCACCGCCAACAGTGTAGTGCGAGCTTCGAAACCGAGCGGACCGCGAAAACTGAAGTCCACAGTTTTTGACGATGTCACCGTTGCCCGGGTCACCATGAGGAACTGCCGTTTATAAGATTGAATACTGGTCAGCCTGGCTTTGGACTCAGCCAACGGCTGGCTCATATGAAATGTTTTTTCGAGGAGCATATTAGTAGGTTAGTAGGGTTGTTGCCAGAAAGGTTTAGCAGCGAAGGTGCCAGCGTGATTTACCTAGGGAGGTGCCGAGAGGTGCCTATTTTTGTGGCAAATTTGTTTACACTTGTGTCCGTTTCGTTAACAGACACGCCTATCCGGGGTTGCCCCAAAACCGGCTCCATTCCGAAGAGAATTTTGCTATTTCCGGGCCCAATTCGGGCAGCAGCGGAACCTCGAGAATCGTCGCCAAAATATCCGCGTTTGTGGTGGCGGCGATGTCATTGTCGCCCACGGGCCGGTTTAAAATCACGCCAGCACAGCGTAAGCCCGCAGCCTGGATGCTACGCACGGTCAAGAGCGTGTGATTCAGGCAGCCAAGACGGTTTTTGGCTACGACCAGCACTGGCAGGCCGATCTGAACAGCCAGATCTCTCACAAAATAGTTCGATCGGATTGGAACCATCCAGCCGCCAACTCCCTCTACAAGAATCAAATCAACGCGCGCCGTGAACTTCCGAAATGCATTGAGGAGATATTCGATGTCGATGTTGACGCCTTCGATTTGGGCAGCGGTCAGGGGCGCGGCCGGCGTTTTCAACCAAAGCGGATTAATCTCGTCTATGGTCAAACCGTGCGTGCTCGCGGCCAGCAGGCGCTCAGCGTCTTGGCGGTCACCACAGCAAATCGGCTTGAATCCGGCGCACGATTTTCCATTTGAGCGCAACAGTCGCAGCAGTTGCACGACGGTGTGGGTTTTTCCGACACCCGTGTCTGTGCCGGTTACGAAGAAGCTCACAATGCTTGCCGCGCCGTAGCCATAGCGAAGGCGGGTCGATCTTACGCCGCGCGGACGTGCGCTGCCTCAATCGTTTGCATCATCGATTGAAAAATCTTTGCCCCATCGGCGCTGCCGAGTCGCGCATCACAAGCTCGGTCGGGATGCGGCATTAATCCGAACACATTTCCCTCGCGATTACAGATGCCGGCGATGTTTTCGATTGAGCCATTGGGATTCGCTTCAGGCACAACTCGGCCGCGATTATCGGCGTAGCGCATAATCACTTGTCGATGGTGATTGAGCTGATGCAGTGTTTTAGCGTCAGCAAAATAACAGCCTTCACCGTGCGCGATGGGCATTCGAAGAAGCGCTCCTTCGGGAATATTGTGGGTAAACAACGAGTCTGGTATTTCCACGCGCAACGTGACCATCTCGCAGACAAATCGCAGTGATCGATTGCGCACGAGCGCGCCCGGGAGAAGACCGGCTTCGCACAAAACTTGAAAACCGTTGCACGTGCCAAGCACGAGTTTTCCTGCGCGGGCGTCGCTGATTACCGCTTTCATGATCGGCGAGAAACGCGCGATCGCGCCGCACCGCAAATAATCGCCGTAAGCGAAGCCGCCCGGCAAGACGATCGCATCGTAATCGCGCAGTGACGTTTCTTTGTGCCAAACATAGTCTGCTTGCAGACCTTCAATGCTATTGATGGCCGCAACGCAATCCTGATCGCAGTTGGAACCAGGAAATTGGATGACGGCGAACCTCATGTCGATCTGGCGGCTATGCCCCGCACGCGTTGTTCCTCGTGATAATCATTCACAACAAGCGCGGCATGGATGACACCTGGAATCCAGCCAAGTAGCGTCAAAAGGATGCTCAGAAAAAAACTGGCGATACGGCCCGTCATCAGTACGGCCAACGGGGGCAGGACTACACAAAAAAAGTATCGCAACGCCTTCATTTCCTCTTCCTGGTTTCCGGCTTCTCCGTTTTCATTTCTGACTTCTGATCTCTGACCTCTGTCTTCTGGAGCTCGTAGTCTTCGATCACCGGATTCGAAAGCAGGTCTCGACAAAGACCGTGCAGCCGCTGCTCAAGAGCGACATCTTCTCCGTCGAGATTGATTTCCATATATTTGCCGATCCGAACGCTCCGGACTTCCGGCATACCGAGGTGGCGCATGGCATCGCGCACCGCATTTCCCTGCGGATCGAGCACCGCTTCCTTCGGTTTAACGATCACGTTAACTTTCACGTGTCACATGCTAACGCGGATTCGCTCCGCAACAAGCGCAGCTGCGTCTTTACGGGATTGACGATCCGCGCGAGTGTCGCCGCGAATGCAACGCATCGGTTGGCGGATTCCAGCGGCGTGGCTCACCCTTTGCATCGTTTGGAGCTCGACTTGGCTCGCGATCAAAGTCGGTTTGCGCGATCTGCCGCCCATTTCTTTCGTCGCAATTCGCTTCCTGATAGCAATCATCGTCCTGACCGCCGTCTCTGTTGGCCGGGTGCGACTCCTGCCGCTGCATCGCGCCGATTACATCGTGCTCGCATTCACCGGCATTCTAATGTTCGCGGTCAATTACACGCTTCTCTTCTGGGGCGAGCTTCATGTTTCGTCAGGCCTTGCCGCCGTGTTGCAAGCAACTATCCCGATTTTCGGAATGATTTTCGCACACTGGATGTTGCCGGACGAACCGTTGCGTTTGCAAAAGTTCATGGGCGCATTGCTGGCGCTCGGCGGCGTCGCGCTCATTTGCATGCGTTTGCTTAGCTTTAGCGGACTGCTCGCTTTTTGGGGCGGGGTCGGAATTGTTTTTGGCGGTGCCAGCGCCGCTTACTCAAATGTCCTCATCAAGGCGCGCCGAATCGAGCTCGCGCCCGCAATGCTCGCTGCCTGGCAAATGATTTTCGGCACCGGGCCACTGCTCGTCCTCGGCGCGATCGTGGACGGAAATCCGGCGCGTTTCCACTGGAGCAAGATGTCGATCTTTTGTTTGCTCTATCTGGCCATCATTGGTTCGTCGCTCACGTTTTTGTTGCTCTACTGGCTCCTGCCGCGAATGACGGTCACGAATTTGCAAACAATCTCGCTAATCACTCCGCCAGGGGCGGTGATGTTGGGTTGGGCACTGGGCGGCGAAAAGTTTCCACTATGGTCGTTGTTGGGCGCAGCCGTCGTCCTCGCGGGTGTGTGGATGATTTTTCGTCGAATCAAAGATCAAAGTGTCGCCGAAGCTGCCGCTGCGGTTCCTGATCGCGGCTGAAGCAAATCCATCCATGATCGTGCGAACTCGTAACGGCCCACGCAATTACGGGCCGTGGCTCGTAGGTCTTGGGGCCGCCCTTTGGGGGACCGAGAGCGCGTGGCGCATTCCGCTTAATGAATTGTTCGACGCTGATGTGATCGTGTTCTGGGAGCACGTGTTCATTCTGCTAATGTTTCTACCGCTTCTTTTGTCCAGTCTCGGCGAGCTGCGTAAGATCGACATGTCGACCTGGGGATATTTGCTTTTTTCCGGCTTCGCCGGCTCGGCGGTCGGCACAATTTTTTTCACGCTCGCCCTCAAGCACGGAAACCCAACCGTGGTCAATGTGATCCTCAACATTCAGCCGGTAATCTCGACATTGGGCGCGTTTCTCCTTTTCGGTGATCGCCTCGCGCCGCGTTTTTTTCTCTATGCCACGGTCGCCGTCCTCGCCGGCATTTTTCTTTCCGTCGAATTTCCCGCGCTCATCGCAGTTTCGTTTGAGCGCGCCGGATTAAGTATTGGCAGTGGCTACGCTTTGATCTGCGCTTTTTTCTGGGGCGGTTCAACCGTCGCTGGTCGCGGCGTTATGATGGGCATGCCACTTCGGCTCGCGTCGAGCATGCGCATCGTCATTGGACTGTTCTGCATGACGTTGATCCTGCTTGTTTACGGCAAACTTCATGGCGCCACGCTCTGGCCAGCTGCCGCGCAAACTCATGCCGTCAAAGCGATCGGTTTGTTACTTTTGCTCGCCTCAATCTCAGGCGGTATTCCGCTCCTTATTTATTTCGAAGGACTGCGACTCACCCGTGCTTCAACCGCCGGTTATTTTGAAATGATGCAAACTCTCGCTGCGGTCTGTATCACCTGGGGTTTCTTTCACGCTTCGCTCAGGCCCCACCAGATCGTCGCAGGCCTGGTGCTCATGGCCGCCGTGGTCATGGTCCAGCGAGTCCAGGCAACCGTCGAACTTAAATAATTATGCCGCTGCCCGGCGTTTTTGTTTTACCAACGTAGATGTCGATCCTCGCCGGCCGCTCGCGCCATTGCCTCCGCGCTTTATGCGCACGGATTGCGACCGATTGATGCTTTCCTGCAAAACTTTAACGAGATCGACAACGTTCGTGCCCCGCGGCGTCGCAGCTGGTGCAGCCGGCAATGCTTTGTTCTTTGCTTTTGACTCGATCATCTCCATCACCGCGTCGCGATACTCGTCCCGATATTTTTCCGGCTGCCAGTCGGAAGACATGCTCTCGATCAGCGCATTCGCCATCTTCAGCTCTTTGTCGTTCAACTCCGTTTTTGGGCGAGTCAATTCTTCCGGGGTCAGCACCTCGCTCGCGAAATGCATCAGCTCGAGGACGAGAAACAATCCGTCAGGCTTCACCGCCGCCAGATATTCCCGATTGGCGATTACGACTTTCGCAATGCCGATCTTGCCCGTTCCGCTCAACGCCTTATGCAGGAGCGCGTAGGCTTTTTCCCCACCTTTCTGCGATTCGAGGAAATACGGCTTGTAGAAAAATTTCGGATCCACCTTCTCAAGATCAACAAAGTCCGTGATGTCGATGGAATGCGTAGATTCGATCCGCACTTTTTCGAAATCTTCGTCGCTCAAAACAACGTAGCGACCGCGCTCGTACTCGAAACCTTTTACGATTTGATCGGCCGGCACTTCTTTCATGTCAGCCTCAGCCACTTTTTTGTATTTGATGGGGCTAAGATCGGTTTTGCGCAGTTGCCGAAAGCTAAGCTTTTCTTCGCGGGTCGCCGGATAAACGGCGATCGGAATGTAAACCAGACCGAAGCTGATACTGCCCTTCCAAGTTGGACGCATAATCAATCTCCTTGTTTAACTAAGCGGGCCTGCCACGCCGGAGCGTAGCGGAGGCGGGACTGTCGATTTCCGCCAATTGTGAACAATTGTCAATAACTTCCACATTTGACCAATCTCCAAGCACGAAGCATTCCGACGGTTAGGCTGCTTCGCGTTTCACTTCAGTGGGTGACTTGTCTTCACGCAGACCGAGGAAAACCGGTTGTCGCAATTTCCCGTCCCGGGTCCACTCCGCAAATTTGATTTGGGCGACAAATTTAGGATTCACCCAGTGCATTTTCTTCATCATCGAAGGCGTAATTCCTTGCACCCATTCACCGCCATGCGGCGACGGAAGATCGACAAACGGACAGTCCTCACGTTCTTCTTCGCGAAATTTTTTGGACAAGGTCGACAACGACTTCGCGGTGAATCCGCTCCCGACCTTTCCGGCGAATTTCAATTTTCCTCCGTCGTAATAGCCGACCAGAATCGCGCCGAAATGCTTGCGCGATCCCGCCGGCGGGCTGTAGCCGCCAATGACAAATTCCTGCTCGTTGAGGCATTTCAGTTTAATCCAGGCTCCACTGCGCCGCCCTGGCTCGTAAACAGAGTCTCGCTGTTTGCCGATCAAACCTTCCAGGCCGCGGCGTTTTACTTCCGCGAGCAAGGCTTTCACATCGCCACTGATTTCACCGGAGTAACGAATCGGGTCGCCGATGTTTTCACAAATTTTAGCGAGGACTTGCTTGCGCTGTTCGAGTGGAAGGCCGAGCAGGCTTTTTCCATTGAGTTGAAGCAAATCGAAGACGTAAAGGCACAAGGGCGCTTTTCGGCCCTCCATCTCGAGCGCCTGCAGAAGTTGAAACGATGAACGGCCCTCTTCATCGAGAGCGACCACTTCGCCGTCAATCACGCATTCTCGAACGGGCAAATTCTTTATCGCCTCGACAATTTCAGGGAAACGCCCGTCCAATTTGTTTCCGTTGCGGGAGATCAGGGAAACTTTCGCATTGTTCTTAATCGCGATCGCGCGAATGCCATCAAATTTTAGCTCGTAAAGCCAGTCGCCGTGCGTTGTCGGGTCATCGACGAGACGCGCTTTCATCGGCTCAATAAATTGTGGCTTGGCCGCTGGTAACTTTTTCAGCAGCTCGGACGCGGCCGGCACCCTCTCATTTTTTTCGTCGTCGGGTCGTGCTATTTCTTGATCTTTTTTTTTAAGCGCGGCCTTAATTCGCCCCTTCAATCGCGATTTTGCGCTGGTATCTTTTTCCTGGCGATTTGATTCCCACTCCGCATCGCGTTCGTCCGCGATCTGTTTCATCGTCCGACCGGTCTTCACCGATTGGTCTTCAAGTTTCTTCGAAGGCGGCTTTGCACTCGCTCCGGTTTTTAAGATTAACCACTGGTTCTTTTCACCGTCTCGCCCGCGAATTCGCACCAGTGTCCATTCGCCTTTTGCCTTCTCGCCCGCGAGCACGAGATGGAGTTTGCCTTCTCGCAATGATTTCAGCGGCTGCTCGCCGTAAACGTAGTACGCGCCGCGGTCCCAAAGCATGACCGTGCCGCCGCCGTACTGGCCCTGCGGGATCACTCCCTCAAAAGTTTCGTAATCGATTGGATGGTCTTCGACTTCGACCGCGAGATGTTTCTCGCCTTGTTCCCAAGGAAGACCTTTTGGAAGCGCCCACGACTTGAGAACGCCCTCCATTTGGAGCCGGAAATCGTAGTGTAATCGGCTTGCGTTGTGTTTCTGAATGGCAAATCGGGAGGCGCCGCGCACTTGCTTCGGTAGCGGCTTGCCGCCTTTCGGCTCGGCCGTCTTCGAGAAATCGCGCTTCGCTTTATATTTCTTGAGGCCCATCGGCCGCAACTTAACCGCGGATTGCGCGGATGAAACGGATTTCGTGTCGCGGATCGACATCGGAAGCGCTCGAATGGAGGGCGTCTGCGCCTTCGGCGCCCGATATTTTGGGACACGACAACGCGTGTCTCTCCAGAAACTTTACGCTTCGGCGGCAAGCGGCTCGCCGACGAGGTAGCGGGTAAACCGGCGAATGATGATGTTCTCGCCGAGTTCTGTGATTTTTCCGTTGAGCAGATCTTTGATCGTGACGTCGGGGTTTTTAATGAAGCCCTGCTCGAGCAAACAGACCGTGCTGTAGAACTTGTCGAGTTTTCCATCGACAATTTTCTCAGTCACGTTCGCGGGCTTGCCTTTCACCTGCGCCTTGTAAATTTCGCGCTCGGCCTCGATCAACTTTCCCGGTACATCTTCGCGACTGACATAAAGTGGATGTGCGGCAGCGATATGGAGTGTGATGTCTTTAACGAAGCCGCGAAAATTCTCGTTCTTGGCCACGAAATCGGTCTCGCAATTCACTTCCACCAACACGCCGACCTTGCCCTGCAAATGAATGTAGGAGGCGACAATCCCTTCTTTTGTCGCGCGCGAAGCTTTCTTGCTCGCGCTGGCAATGCCTTTGGTTCGCAAAATCGTTTCCGCTTTTGCCAGATCACCTTCCGCTTCGGCCAGCGCACGTTTGCAATCCATCATTCCCGCGTTCGTTTTTTCCCGGAGCTGCTTGACCAGTTTTGGATCAATATCGGCCATAACTTTCGTTGAATTCGGAATTGGCGGTCGTTCGCCTCGTTAGGCGGAAACGCCGGCCATCTCGATTTGTTCGCGGATACGGGCTTCGCCGCTCGCCGAAACGATCGCATCGACCAATTTCTGCAATACAATTCGAATCGCGCGAATCGCGTCGTCATTTCCGGGAATTGGATAATCGATCATGTCCGGATCGGCATTCGTATCAACGATCGCAACGATTGGAATGTGCAGGCGTTTTGCTTCATTGACCGCGTTCTGTTCGCGAGGTGTATCAATCACGACCACCGCATCCGGCAACTGCGCCATCTCGAGAATTCCCTCGAGGTTGCGGCGGAGCTTGGCGGCTTCACGATTCAATGCCGCGAGTTCCTGCTTGCCCATCTTTTTGTATTCCGGTGATTGCTCGATTTTCTCGATGTATTGCAAACGTCCGATGCTCTTGCGAATCGTGGCAAGGTTCGTCAACGTGCCGCCCAGCCAGCGCTGATTCACATAAAACTGACCGCACGCTAAAGCTGCTTCCTTGATCGCTTCCTGCGCCTGCTTCTTGCACCCAACGAAAAGAATTTTTCCGCCACGGCGCGCCACTTCCTGAAGAAACTCGGTCGCGCGGTGAAGCTGTTTCACCGTTTCGTCGAGATTGATGATGTAAATTTGATTCCGCTGCTCGAAGATGAACGGCTTCATCTTCGGGTTCCAGCGCTTGGTCTGGTGACCGAAATGCACGCCTGCCTCCAAAAGCTCAGGCACTAATTCAACTGTGTTTGCCATACAAAAAATCGCGCTGCAGAGGGAGGGGGAACGGCGGACGGGGAAGATGCTATAGGTATGCGACTATCGCAACTGCAATTTCGACCTCAAAAGCCCTATCGCTCCGCATTTGAGGACCGGCAAAGCAATCGCTCAATCAGGACCAATCCGGCCAAGCTAAACGAAGCCGCCGCCGAGGCGAGACAGTACTTGCAAAAGGAGTGAATCACGAATGCCTGGAGATACAGCAACCACAGGCTGACCAGGGCCATCGTCGTCGCCATAACAGCGAGAATCTGTCGTCCAAGCATCGAGCCGCGGGCCGCGAACATAGCAGCGACAATCACAGTCATGTAGGCCGCCGCGCCAAAACCGGCCAACGGCACACCCGCAACTCCTTCCGCGTATTTACTGCCGAGAACGGCGGAACAAGCGTCCCCGCAGCGAATGTAGCTGCCTTGAAGATGTTTTGTTGTCAGGTAACCGCTGTCCACCAGGCCGAAGCAGGCGACAACGGCAGCGACGATGGCGATGCGTCGCGCCCAGGTCATTGACCGGTTTTAGCTAACGCGGCCTTAATCGCGGCGCGAAAACCGTTCTCGCTGAACTCGGTGTTCGGAACATTGTAGCCGTTGATAAGGACCGAGGGCGCGGTCTTCACGCCGAGCGCTTGTCCGTGGGCCTGGTCCGCATCAATCCGCTCGCGACATTCAGTCCTGTCCAAGTCCTTTTGAAATTGATCGAGGTCCAATCCTAGGTCCTTGGCCTGGTCCATGAGGATCGTGCGCGGCGCGGGAGCCCTCGCCCACATCCATTGCGTCTTGTAAAGAGCTTCGACCATTTGCCAAAACTTGCCCTGGTTTGCCGCTGCCTCGGCAGCGCACGCCGCCAGCACTGCGTTCTCGTGCGCTTTTAACGGGAAATGGCGTAGCACCATTCGTACTTTGTCGCCGAACTGGGTCTTCAAGCTCTTGACGATCGGTTCGTAGCGCGCGCACTGTGGACATTGCAAGTCGCTAAAGAACTCAATGGTCACTGGCGCGTCAGCCGGGCCTAACACGTTGGCGGGCCGAATCTCATTAGTCGGGGCTGCGGCTAACCGCATCGTAATAAGAAAAAGAGCGATTGGTATGGCAGACAGTTTTGCCGAGCCGAAAATTTTCATTGCACCCACGCTATCACACTCTTGCCCGTGCCTCAGTTGCACGCGCCAGAATCCAGCACAAATCGGAGAGCCGGTTTAAATATCGCACGATCTCTGGGTTGAGTGTCTGGTCGGTTTTAGCCAGCGTGACAATGCGCCGCTCCGCGCGACGGCAGGTCGTTCGGGCCACGTCGATCGCCGCGGAGACAGTATTGCCTCCGGGAATAACCCAATCCTTCGGATAAAGCGATTTGTCCTTTTCAAGATCGACAATTAGGGCGGTGACCCGATCAACCATTTTCGCATCGGTCACTTGGAATCCGTCGTTGGTGTATCGTTCTCGATCTGCCGGCAACGTTGAGAGTTCGCCCATGACGTTGATCAGATCTCTTTGGACAGCGAAAATCTGTTCGCTCACAAATTTGTCCTCGCAAACGGAACGCGCAAGACCGAGCGCGGCGGTCAGTTCATCCACCGAGCCGTAAGCATCAACGCGCGGATCGTCTTTAGGAACTCGCCGCCCGTACATAAGCGACGTTTCGCCCTGGTCACCGGTTTTGGTTACGATCGACACGTTGACTAAGCCTTAAAACAAGAATGTCGAATTAGCTCGCGCCAATTCGACATTCCACATTTTTTTGATTGTCGATTTTACCCGATCGCCGGTTGCATCTCGGCTTCGTCCATTGCCGGGGCGCCGATTGGTTCGCCTTTTTCGACGAGCCGGACTTCGCGGTGCGCCGGGAATCCAGTGCCCGCCGGAATCAGGTGCCCCATGATGACGTTTTCCTTGAAGCCGCGCAGACGATCGACCTTGCCGAGCGTAGCGGCTTCAGTGAGCACCCGCGTTGTGTCCTGGAACGATGCCGCCGAGATAAAGCTATCGGTTTCAAGCGATGCCTTCGTGATGCCTAGCAACACCGGAACAGCTTCCGCCGGTTTACCGCCTTTATCGACGACTTCTTTGTTCTCGTTCTCGAAGTCGAGTTTATCGACCTGATCGCCCCAGAGCAGCGAAGTGTCGCCTGGATCGGTGATTTTTACTTTGCGCAACATCTGACGAACGATGATTTCGATGTGCTTGTCGTTAATCTCTACGCCTTGGAGCCGGTAAACTTCCTGCACTTCGTTGACGAGGTGCTCCTGTAATTCCTGCGGACCGCAGACTTCCAAGATTTCGTGCGGCACAATTGGACCTTCGGTCAATTGCTGGCCCTTTTTCACGAAATCCCCCTTGAACGCGATAATGTGTTTGGTGAGCGAAATGAGATGTTCCTCTTCCGCGCCCGTCTCCGGGTCTTTCAAAATTAGTCGACGTTTACCGCGAACAGTCCCGCCCATCTCGACAACGCCATCGATCTTCGCGATCTCGGCCGCGTCTTTGGGACGGCGCGCTTCGAACAATTCCGCAACCCGCGGCAGACCGCCGGTGATGTCTTTGGTCTTGGCGATTTTTCGCGGTGTCTTAGCCAACAATGCGCCTGCTCGAATTTTTTGGTCCTCTTCGACAATGACGTGCGCGCCCGCTGGAATTGAATAGCTGGCCACCACTTCCTTTTTGTCGCCGACGATGACGATTTGCGGATGCAAATCTTCCTTGTGCTCGATGATGACGGTGCCCATCAAGCCGGTGGCTTCATCGACATCGCGCTTGATTGTCACTCCCGCGATCATGTCGCGGAATTCGATCTTGCCGCCCTTGTCCGTCAGAATCGGGACGTTGTACGGATCCCATTGCACGAACGTCTCGCCTTTTTTCACGTGCGCCCCGTCGTCCTTCGAAATCATCGAACCGATAACGACATTGTAGCGTTCGAGTTCGCGGCCCTCGGCATTGTGCACACTGATCGACCCGTTCTTGTTCAAAACGATCCAGCTGCCGTCGAGCGCTTGCACAGTGCGCAGATCGTTGAACTGAATCTTGCCGTCGTTCTTCGCTTTGATGATCGGTTGCTTGAACGTCTGGCTCGCCGTGCCGCCGATGTGGAACGTCCGCATGGTCAGCTGCGTGCCGGGCTCACCGATCGATTGCGCGGCAATAATGCCGACCGCTTCGCCGAGTTTCACAAATTGTGCGGTGGCGAGATTACGTCCGTAGCACATGGCGCAAACGCCGCGGCCGCATTCGCACGTAAGCACCGAGCGGATTTTCAAACTTTCCACGCCGATGCGCTGAAGTTCCGCGGCGATCTTCTCGTCGATCAGCTGATTCGCTTTGACGATTTTCTTTTTCTTCTCCACCGGGTCCGCGATTGTTTCGCAACTGACGCGGCCGATGATGCGTGTGGCAAGATCGACAACTTCCTCGTCGCCCTCGTAAATCGAGCGCACGACAATGCCGTTCACCGTCCCGCAATCATCCACATTGATAATGACGTCTTGCGCGGCGTCGACCAGCTTGCGGGTAAGGTAACCGGAATCCGCGGTTTTCAGCGCGGTGTCGGCCAAGCCTTTACGCGCGCCGTGAGTCGAAATGAAATACTCGAGCACGCTCAGACCTTCGCGGAAGTTCGACGTGATCGGTCGCTCAATGATTTCGCCGCTCGGCTTCGCCATCAAACCGCGCATGCCGGCGAGCTGACGCACCTGTTGGCGATTGCCACGCGCGCCGGAATCGACCATCAAATAAACCGGGTTCAGTTCTTTCCGACCGTCGTTGTGTTCCAAAGTCCGGAACATGACGTTCGAAATCTCGTCGCCGGCGTGCGTCCAGATGTCGATGATCTTGTTGTAACGCTCGCCGTCGGTGATGATGCCTTTGCGGTATTGCTGTTCGACCTGGCGGATCTGTTTGTAAGCGTTCTCCAGCTCGGTCTGTTTTTCTTTCGGAATAATCATGTCCGAAATTCCGATCGAGATTCCCGCGCGCGTCGCCTCGGTAAAGCCGAGCTCTTTCAGCTTGTCGAGTGTCGCGACCGTCGCCGCGGGTCCCGCGACCTGATAGCAGCGCCAGATAATGTCGCTGAGCTGTTTTTTGCCGGCCGCTTTATTGAAGAAGCCGAGTTCCTTCGGCCAAATCTGATTGAAAATTACCCGGCCGGCCGTCGTTTCGATTATCTTCGTGTCAGCATTGCCAAAGATTGTCTGGCGACCGCGATCCGGATTCTTGAAGCGAATCCGATCGTGCGTTTTAACTGAGCCCTCGGCCATCGCAAATTCTACTTCGACCGGCTCGGCAAAGAGCGGCATATGGCCGTCCTTCTTCACCGCGCGCGGGTTTTGGGTCATGTAATAGCAACCGAGGGTGATGTCTTGCGACGGCGTCGTGATCGGTTTGCCGCTCGAGGGTGAGAAAATATTGTTCGGCGCGAGCATCAGCATGCGCGCTTCCAATTGCGCTTCGACTGAGAGCGGCACGTGCACCGCCATTTGGTCGCCGTCGAAGTCCGCGTTGTAAGCGGTGCAAACGAGCGGATGAATGCGGATCGCTTCGCCCTCGATCAATTGCGGCTCGAAAGCCTGGATCGACAAGCGATGCAGCGTTGGCGCACGGTTGAGCAACACCGGATGTCCGCGCGTGACTTCATCAAGAATGTCCCAAACTTCCGGTGTCTGGCGCTCGATCATTTTCTTCGCGCTCCGCACCGTATGGACGTAGCCGAGATCTTTCAGTCGACGAATAATGAAAGGCTCGAACAAAACGAGCGCCATCTTCTTCGGCAAACCGCACTGGTGCAGTTTCAATTCCGGCCCGATGACGATCACTGAACGACCCGAGTAATCGACGCGCTTGCCGAGCAAATTCTGACGGAAACGTCCGCCTTTGCCCTTGAGCATGTCGCTGAGCGACTTGAGCGGGCGATTACCCGCACCGGTAACAGCGCGACCGTGGCGGCCGTTGTCAAACAGCGCGTCGACCGCTTCCTGAAGCATTCGTTTTTCGTTTCGAATAATGACGTCGGGCGTTTTCAGCTGGAGTAAATTCTTGAGACGATTGTTCCGATTGATGACGCGACGATAAAGATCGTTCAAGTCCGAGGTCGCGAACCGTCCGCCTTCAAGTGGGACGAGGGGACGCAAGTCCGGCGGAATCACCGGCAACACATCGAGAATCATCCACTCTGGTCGCGCGTGCGAAGACATGAATCCCTGGACGAGTTTGAGCCGCTTGGCGAGCTTCTTGCGAATCTGTTTGCTCTTGGTCGCGCCCATCGCCTTCTCGAGCTCTTTGTTGAGCTTGTTGAGTTCGATCTCACCCAGAAGCTTCTTGACTGCTTCCGCGCCCATTCCGGCGACAAAATCTTCGCCGTACTGTTCTTGCGCTTCGCGATATTCGACTTCGTTTAAGAGCTGCGCCCTTTGCAGCGGCGTCTTGCCCGGATCGATGACGATGTAGTCCTCATAATAGATGACGCGCTCGAGCTGACGGGCGCTCATGTCGAGCATCAAACCGATGCGCGACGGCATGCATTTGTAAAACCAGATGTGCGAAACGGGAACGGCCAATTCGATGTGGCCCATTCGCTCACGACGAACGCGCGCCAGCGTGACTTCCACGCCGCAACGGTCGCAAATGACGCCCTTGTGCTTGATTCGCTTGTATTTTCCGCAGGAACATTCCCAATCGCGGGTTGGACCGAAGATTCGTTCGCAGAAAAGGCCGCCCTTTTCCGGTTTAAACGTTCGATAATTGATCGTCTCCGGATTCTTGACTTCGCCCTTGCTCCACGACCGCATGGTGTCGCTCGAGGCCACGCCGATTGCGACCTGGTCAAAACCGACCGCTCTTTCTTCGCCCACTAACTCACGCCAGGAATGTTCGTTCATTTATTCTCCAAATGTAGATGTTCTAAATTTATGCGAAGTGCTCAAAGACCGTGGTCGGAGCCTGGCCGCCGACTTTCACGTCGAGGCCGAGACTCTGCATTTCCTTGATCAGCACGTTGAAAGATTCAGGTGTGCCCGCTTCAAGCGAATTATCGCCTTTGACGATCGATTCGTAGATGCGGGTACGTCCTTGCACGTCGTCGGATTTCACGGTCAGCAATTCCTGCAACGTGTAAGCCGCGCCGTAGGCTTCGAGCGCCCAGACTTCCATCTCACCGAAACGCTGACCGCCGTATTGCGCTTTTCCGCCAAGCGGCTGTTGTGTCACCAGTGAGTACGGGCCGACCGCACGCGCGTGGATCTTATCGGCCACAAGGTGACCAAGCTTCATCATATAGATGTAGCCAACCACGACTTCCTGATCGAAAGGATCGCCAGTGCGACCGTCGAATAATTTCGCCTTGCCGGTTTCCTGGACCCAACTGAAACCTTCTTTCTTCCGCGCGTCTTTTAGATACTCGCGGATTTTGCTTTCTTTAATTCCGTCAAAGACTGGAGTCGCGACTTTAAACCCGAGCGCTTTGGCTGCGACGCCGAGGTGCGTTTCCAAAACCTGGCCGACGTTCATTCGGCTTGGCACGCCAAGTGGATTCAACACGATCTCAACCGGAGTTCCGTCTGCCAGGAACGGCATGTCTTCTTCCGGAACAATGCGCGCGACCACGCCCTTGTTTCCGTGGCGGCCGGCCATTTTGTCGCCGACCGAAAGTTTGCGTTTCGAAGCGATGTAAACTTTGACCTGCTTGATGATGCCCGGATCGATGTCGTCGCCGCTTTCCACCCGGTCCATCGAGCGTTCGCGCTCGAGTTCGAGCTCAGCGAACTTGTGTTCGTAGTGGCCGATGATCTCGCGGATCTTGTTCCGGATCGGACTCGGATCGATCTCGATGTGGTCGTAAACGTTCGCCAATTTTCGAAGCAAGGTCTTCGTAATTTTGCGATTGGCTGGAATGATAATTTCCCCGGTCTCGGCGTTTACTACGTCGAGCGGAATTTTTTCGCCCAGCAAAATGTTTGAGAGCGAATCGGTGAGCTGTTCGGTCAGCTCTTCTTTCTTGCGCCGATGCTCTTCGGTAATCGCTTTAATTTGCTTTTTTGTTTCCGCAGGCGTGAGTTTTTCCCGCGAGACTTCCTTCCGCGAAGAAACCTTCACGTCCATCACGATGCCGTAGGTGCCTGACGGAACAGTCAGCGACGTGTCTTTCACGTCTGCCGCTTTTTCACCGAAAATCGCGCGGAGTAATCGTTCTTCCGGCGCCAGCTCGGTCTCGCTCTTGGGAGTAATTTTGCCGACGAGAATATCGCCCGGCTTCACTTCTGCGCCGACGCGAACGACGCCGTCCGGTCCGAGATTTCTCAAAGCTTCTTCGCTGACGTTTGGAATATCACGCGTGATTTCCTCCGGGCCGAGTTTCGTGTCGCGCGCCCCGATCTCGAATTCGTCGATGTGAATCGAGGTGTAAATGTCCTCCTTCACGACCTTCTCCGAGATCATGATGGCGTCCTCGAAGTTGTAGCCATTCCATGGCATGAACGCGACGAGCACATTTCGGCCGAGCGCGAGCTCGCCTTGCTCCGTGTTCGGGCCATCGGCGATGATCTGCCCTTTTTTAACGTGCTGCCCTTTCTTGACGATCGGTTTTTGGTTCACGCAGGTGCCGGCATTTGAGCGCATGAACTTTCGCAGTTCGTAAATGTAAAGTCCTTCTTCGGGGTCGGTTTTGATCCTCTTCCGATGCTCTGGAACATGGCCGTCTTTAGAGACGATAATCTGGTCGGCTGTAACTGAAGCGACTTTGCCGCTATCAATCGCGATCAGCACCGCATGGGAGTCGCGAGCGACCTTGCCTTCCAAACCGGTGCCAACCAATGGGGCTTCCGAAACGATCAGCGGAACGCCTTGGCGCTGCATGTTCGAACCCATCAACGCGCGGTTCGCGTCGTCGTGTTCGAGGAATGGAATTAGTCCGGCAGCTACCGACACGAGCTGCTTGGGCGACACGTCCATGTAATGGACTTTTGACGGCTCGACTTCCAAGAAGTCGCCGCGATAACGAACTGAAACTTTTTCGCCGGTGAAATGACCGCGGCCGTCAACCGCCGCGTTCGCTTGTGCCACCAGGTAATTTTCTTCCTTATCGCCGGTCAGATAGTCGATGTCATCCGTGACGCGCCCATTGATGACCTTGCGATACGGCGTTTCAATGAAACCAAACTCATTGATCCGCGCGAAAGTCGACATCGAGCTGATCAAACCAATGTTCGGACCTTCCGGTGTCTCAATCGGACAAATCCGACCGTAGTGGGACGGATGCACGTCGCGCACTTCAAATCCGGCGCGATCGCGGCTTAATCCGCCTGGTCCGAGCGCGGACAAACGGCGCTTATGAGTCAGCTCGGCCAAAGGATTCGTTTGATCCATGAATTGCGAGAGCTGCGATCGCCCGAAGAAATCTCGAATCACTGCGCTCAGCGCCTTGGGATTGACCAATTTCTGTGGCGTCATGCCGTCGATGTTGATGTCGAACAAAGTCATGCGCTCTTTGACGAGTCGTTCCGTGCGGGCAAGACCCACGCGGCACTGATTGGCCAGAAGTTCGCCGACTGTCCGCACGCGGCGGCTGCCGAGGTGGTCGATGTCGTCGAGCGTGCCTTCGCCGCGGCGCAGATTAATTAAGTATTTGATCGCGGCGATGAAATCTTTGTCGGTCAAAATCCGCTCGGTAAGATCGACATCGATGCCGAGCTTCTGATTGATTTTGTAACGGCCGACGCGTCCGAGGTCGTACTTCTTCGGATCGAAAAAGAGCCGTTTCAGTAGCGCGCGCGCGTTTGCCACGGTCGGCGGATCGCCAGGGCGCAAACGACGGTAAATATCTTTGAGCGCTTCCTCCTGATCGTGCGCCGGGTCCTTACGGAGGGCTTTGACGACCGTGTCGTCGTTGGAAATATCGATGACCTTAACTTCCTTGATCCCAAGGCCCATGACCTGACGAATGGTCGCGAGCGTGAGCGGCTCAAACGCGCGGGCAACGGTCACTTCACCGTCGCGCACTTCGGCGGTCAGAACCTTGGTTGCGAGTTTTTCTTCGTCGAGCTTCTCGCTCAGCTTCAGGTTCTCGATGTTGTAAAAGAGTTTGATGACTTCCTCGTCGGAGCCGTACCCGAGAGCGCGCAGGAAAGTTGTGGCCAGGAATTTGCGACGCCGTTTGCGGCGATCGAGATAAATGTAGAGCAGGTCGGCGGTGTCGAATTGGACTTCGATCCACGAACCGCGGTCCGGAATGATTCGGAAGCTGTAGAGCACTTTGCCGTTGAGATGGATTGTCGATTCAAACGCAATACCGGGCGAACGGTGCAGCTGGGAAACAACCACACGTTCGGCGCCGTTAATGACGAACGTGCCTTGCGGCGTCATGAGCGGGATTTCGCCCATGTAAACTTTTTCTTCCTTCGTGCCTTTCTCCTCGCGGAGCTGGAACGTGACGTGAAGCGGCGCGCTGTAGGTCTGCCCTTCGCGCTGCGCTTCGAGCGCGGTCAGCTTCGGCTCGCCGATTTCGTAATGGCTGAAATCGAGAACCGCTTTTTCATCGTAGCTCTCGATTGGGAATACTTCTTTGAAAACGGCCTGGAGGCCGTGATTTTTTCGCTTCGCGAACGGGACGTCCTTTTGGAGAAAATCGACGTAAGAATTGAGCTGAACCTCAATGAGGTTTGGAGGCTCGATGGCTTCCTTAATTGTTCCGAAGTGGATGCGTTCCGAATTTCGTTCTGACATAATCACCAGGCCACGGGTCATTCTCGCGCCGATCCACAATAAATTGCGGCCGCTTGGGTACAAGAGCCTACTGCGTCAACCGGAGAGCGAGGAGTGCAAAAATTGCCTCAAAACAGCGGCTTGTCAAATAGACCCCACCGTTTTGCTGCAAGCTTCGTTTTTACCACCAACTGCAGGTTAGAAATAAGTCTCCCTTACTTCTAACAAAAACCGAGACTAAACCAAAACGGCCGCCACGCAAGACATTTCGCGCGGCGGCCGGTGTCTAAAATTTGCTTACTTGATTTCGACCTTCGCTCCGGCCGCTTCGACCTTTTTCTTGATCTCCTCGGCTTCCTGCTTGGTCACGCCTTCCTTGATTGGTTTGGGAGCGCCTTCGACGAGCGCTTTCGCTTCGGCCAATCCAAGACCTGGCACTGCGCTGCGAATCTCCTTAATCACGCCGATCTTGTTCGCGCCCATTTCTTTCAGAATGACGTCGAACGTGGCCTTCTCTTCAGCCGCGGGAGCTGCTGCTCCGCCGCCAGCCACAGGAGCTGCTGCCGCCGCCACCGGTGCCGCCGCACTTACACCCCAATCTTCTTCAAGTTTCTTCACTAACTTGGCAATCTCCAGCACTGAGTAGCTGTTGAGATCCTTGACCGTCTTTTCTATATCTGCTGCCATTTTTTCCTCCAATTGCCGCCTCCGAAAGCCTCCAGAGAATTAAGATCGACAGCTGCCGACCCGGACAAGTTTCTATTTGTTGATCGCAAACGTCATCGCGACGTTACGAAAATTTATCCTGTTACCTCCGTCGTTGGGGGCTCCTCTTTCTTAGTCTCTGCCGATGGGGTCAGTTCTTTAGATTCGGTATCGGACGTTTCCTGCGCTGGAGCGGCCGCTTCTACTTGGGTAGAGCCTTCTTTGGGCGCGGGTTCGCCTTTGCTGGCTTTCGCGTTGAGAAGTCGGGCGAGTGACGACCCTGGCTCATTTAATATTCGCACTAACTGAGTCGCGGGAGACAAGAGCAAGCCGAGTAATTGCGCGCGCAAAACGTTCTCTGGCGGCAAATCGGCCAGCACTTCGAGTTCGGCGGTGGAAACGGCCGCTCGATCGATAAAACCGAGCTTCAGCATGGCCTTCTTGAACTCGGTCACGAAGGTTTTGAATGCCTTTGCCACCGGCGCCACGTCCTTCTTCCCGGTAACGACTGCGGTCTGGCCGGTGAGCTTACCGTCACCCGCCGGGAATCCGGAATCCGCCATCGCGCGTTTCAGGAAGCTGTTTTTCACCACGTGAATCTCAGCGCCCGCGCCCGCCAGCCGTTTCCGCAGCTCGCTAAAATCGTCCACCTTCATGTGCTGATAGTCAGCCACCAGGACGAAGGACGATTCCTTCAACTCTTCAGAGAGATCTGAAACAATGTTGGCTTTTTCTGGTCTCATGGTGTCGATCTTATGCTGCTTGTCCGGCGAGGTAAGGCGATGGATCGAGCTTCAAGCCGGGCGACATTGTCGCGCTTAACGTCATCGCGTCAACATAGCGACCTTTGGCTGTGGCCGGACGCGCACGAACGACGGCTTCGATCACGGCGTTGCCATTTTCTACCAGCGCTTTTTCTTCAAATGAAAATTTTCCAACCGGCACGGCGACATTGCCGTTTTTATCGAGTTTAAATTCAACCCGGCCAGCTTTGACTTCCTCCACTGCTTTCGCCGTGTCTTCCGAGACGGTGCCAGCTTTCGGATTCGGCATTAATCCGCGCGGTCCAAGGACCTTGCCGAGCTTGCGGACTTCCGCCATCGCCGCCGGTGTCGCGACCGCCACGTCGAAATCTTGAAAACCTTCCTGAACTTTTTGGATCAAATCTTTAAAGCCGACGTGCTCGGCGCCGGCATCTTTTGCCGCTTTCGCGGCGGCGCCTTCGGCGAAAACCAGAACGCGAACGTGCTTGCCACTTCCATGCGGCAAAGCGCAGGTGCCACGGACCATTTGGTCCGATTGTTTCGGATCTACTCCGAGCCGGAATGAAACCGTCACGGTTTGATCAAATTTCGTTGGCGGAAATTTCTTCAACGTGGCGACGGCGTCGTTGAGGCTGTAAGATTTTTTGCGGTCCACCTGCTCGGCG
>Ga0193750_1000029_pt1 | contig 86223 bp, 93 predicted proteins | sample L1c1metaG_FD_160569 | JGI IMG/M metagenome (GOLD analysis project Ga0193750, IMG submission 160569) | Soil microbial communities from a riparian zone of the East river system, Colorado, United States - L1c1 | ecosystem: Environmental > Terrestrial > Soil > Riparian zone | place: USA: East River... | reverse complement strand
ACCAAACCAAACCCGCGGCCACAGCCTGCCGGCGAAGGCAAAAGCAAACAGCACAAATGCGATCACCAGAAACACCGGTCGTTCAATTTTCCGCGGCATCATCTAACGAGACGGAGCTGAGCCCACCGCTGGCGACGGCGAGCTTTCGCTTCAGTTTTCTACTTTCTAATTTCACCTTTGTAATTTTCTTCTCGGCCAGCGGTTGGCTCCAGCGATTGGTTAGGTCTTTGGTGGCGGCGGGACGACCGAGGTGCTTCGCTTCTGCTGCAATAGCCACTCATAAACATCCGGGTGGTCATAGATGTCCAAAATAAAGTGATCGCGTCCGTCGAGAGTGTTGAACCGGGGGTGACCGCCGGCCGTCTGGATCGCGCGAACTAGCTCCTTTGTTTCGCCGATAGGCGCAAGCGTGTCTGCGGTGCCCTGAAACAGCCAGAGCGGAACGTCAGCGAGCCTGCCGCCCCAAGCGGTGATCGGCGAGTACGGACTCAAAGCCAGCACCGCGGCAAAGCGAGAAGGTGATCTATAAGCAAAATAAAGCGCGCCTCGGCCGCCCATGCTGTGGCCGGTGATATAAATTCGCTGCTGGTCAATGCGATAATCGCGAGTCACACGATCCAACAGCGCGTCGATGGCTTCGGCGTCGGTCCAGATTTCGCCTGCAGGACACTGCGGCGAAACAACCACGAAAGGAAAATCTGGTTCACTTTCCAATTTGTGCGGCAGTCCAACGGTGCGTAACTGCTCCACGTCCTTACCCCGCAGAGAGCCACCGTGCAGGTAAAGAATGAGAGGCCAATGGGTGTCTGGCGTCGCGACGTAGGTGGCGGGAAGGAACAGAAGATACGAGAGATGCACCGTGTGAGGGATGGTAGCATCGAGCACATGGGATCGCTGGCGCGGTGTCGCCTCACCGTGAGCAATACAGACGGCTACCAGGAACAACACGATGCTGATGGGCTGTTTCATTCGCGGTGGTGAATGGCGCTTTCGGGAGACCTAACGAGACCAAGATGAGCGACCGCCGCCGAGAGCGCGCGTTGATCGCAGTGGAGAGGTTCTAGCCACACAAAAGGTAAACGCATGGCGGGCGGCGGTTCGCTCCATCGCATGGTTAGATGACTTAGTCACGCTCGAAGTGATATCCAATGATCTTCAGTGTGCGCAATGACACTGCGTACGTGATAAACGTGCCGTATTTGTTGCGTGCTGGAGTGATGCGATGACTACGCTCGTCCGTGTCAGGAAGGAACGAGACAAAAAGCTTTCCCGGCTCTCGCGTGAGCCAAATCTCGAAATGCTTTAGGTCGCCCGAAGTGGAAAAGTGATCTGCACGGAACTGCCGCAATGCCACTTCCATCGCTTCGAGCTCGCGTCCCTTAAGCTCGACATCATGTCCGGCCTTCGTTTCGTTCATCGGCGGAAGCTTGCTGAGGTCGACTGCACGCGCAGGTGCAAGCGAGCAAGCAATAATGAGGAGAATGACGATGCGCGCAGTCATCTAACGAGAAAGAGATAAGCCACGGCATGGTGTCGTGGCAAACACGCTGAAGTTGCTTCGCCAAGGGGCCGTTGGCTTCATCGTTTGGTTAGATTTCTTTGCGTTCTTCGATAATCAGGGTCGTGCGAATGGGGCCTCCACAACGAGCGCAATTTCCTTCAACGGTGACTTTGCCATTTTCTTCAAACTCGACGGGGTTCGTCATCCCAAGGTCGGCTTCTTTGCATGCATCGCACCACGTGTCTTCAAGGATGGACTTCTGCTCCACGGCGCCTCGCTTCGAAAAGTCTCTCGGAATTCGTGGCATGGAATCTAACGAGAAAGAGATAAGCGACGGCAGGGTGTCGTGGCAAACACGCTGAAGTTTTCTCGGCAAGGGGCCGTTGGCTTCATCGTTTGGTTAGGCGAATGGTGTGCCATGCTCACAAAAACGTCATGTGTCGCTGAAGAGTTAAGTTGGAATCCTCAAACTTCACTTGTTTGAGCTGCTCCGCTAACTCATCTGGCAGTTCTTTCATCTCCTTTGGTTCGGAAATCGTCATCTTTCCCGCCCGTCCGGTCTGGGGATTCTGGAATCTTAGGCCATAGAACCACAATGGCTTTTCCGAAACGTAGATCGCTTCGAAACCATCCCTTGGCGTTTTAAGTCGAAGTTCCATCCACTTGTTGTTTTTGTCAGGAACAACGGTGAATTCTTTCGGCGAGACGAGATACTCATAATAAAACGCGGCCATGATCCACGAAGGATCAGTGAGATAATATATATAGGCGACCAGCTCATCGTCGTTTCTCTTGATCTTGATCCCAGTCTTCTTCCCTTTCTCCCATTCAAACACACCAGCTCTGTTCGCTGCGAGGTTCCATCCATCAGCAGCATTTATGACGTAAATCTCTTCACCCTTGATATAGATGTCGGTAATAGCGTTCTTTGGTCCTTCTGAAGAGCCGCTGATAGCGATGTGTGCGGCCGGGTATCGCAAGAATAGTCCCTCAACCCTTTCAGCAAGCTCTGGGTAACCGACCGGGAGCCGGTCGTTTTTGCATCGTTCGAACAGTGCCATCTGTCGTTTGACCGCTTCTTTCACACCAGCTTGCGCAAAAAGACGGGATGACAAGAGGCAGGAAATGGCGAGGCAAAGAATAGTCGTTTTCATTGCGGAATCGTTCGCCTAACGAGACAAAGCTCAGCTACGGCTACCGACACCGAGCATCAAATGTGGTGAAAATGTTTTGATCATTGAAAGCGTTGTCACGCAGCGGGTAGCCGTTAGCTGGAGCGCCTGGTTAGGGTGCAAAACGTGCAGAACCGGGGACGTGCTCGGCAGAAAAAGTGTGAGACGGTGCGTCTAATGAGATTGGCGCTCTTGTAAACAAGATACATGGCCGAAGCCATTTCCTGACGCCCCGGAACAAAGATCTCGAATCCGGAACATGGAACGAGACTGCACCGCTCACGAGATGAAGATACCGGGCAGGGTGGCGATAGGGAAGCACAAAATTTGCGGCAGTCCGGCGCCGGCGCATTTGCGGCCTAACGAGAATAAGATGAGCGACGGCGGACGAGAGCGCGCGTCGCTTGTTTCATAATTCTTAATTCTTCCTTCAGCCTTGTCATACGGCGGTCCGCCGTTCGCTCCATCGCATGGTTAGATGCGTTCCTGGGCTCACTCATGCACAAGTGCAACTGGAATCGTCACCTCAGGATGCTTTGTCTTCCGCGCGAAGTCGAGTCGACCGACCGTCGAAATGCGCGCGTCCGTAGAACGAAACCCCGGCGCCTGTATCCGAAGGAATGACTGAGCCACGAAGACGCTGGAACCGCTGGAATCAGCGGCCATGCGAAAATGAGCGTGCATGACGGCGCGTCCGCGACGATCTGTTTTCTGGGGCGGTGGCATCGCCGTGGAGTCGCTAGCAAGTAGCGTGGTACCGCGCCCCGCGCGAATCGCGGTAACCGTGGCATCGCGCACTGGTTTGCGCGTCCGAGCGTCGATGACTCTCGCTACTATGTCGAGATTCGTCGTGCCGTCCGCGATAAAGATTGCGCCCTTCAACGGGTCCACCGCGCCACACACCAATTGCGCTCCTGCTAGGCAAAGGAGAATGATGACGGTGCGCGACAGCATCTAACGAGACAAAGCTCAGCCGCGACTAGCGAGAGCGCGACTGGCAATCTCTGGAAGGATTTTAATCATGATAAAGGGAGGAAGCAAGCCGGCTAGGCGTCGGCTGGAGCGCCTGGTTAGGTGATTTGGTGATCATCAGCAAGAAGCTTCGCAATCATCGGCTTCGTGTATAAGTCTTCGGCGGATGAACCAGGAGGATCGGAGGGGTGCGTATATTCGCCCTCATCAAACGCGGCGAACACGGACCATGTATATGGTGGCGGCGCTTCGCCATGCGTGACCGTCATGAAGCTGAAGAGGTTATTCATAACGCCGTCGCAAAACACGAAGGTCAATTCCCCGCTGGCGTAGTCCCTCACGATGCGCCGGGAAATGGCGTCGCATAGCTCGGGAACGGTGAGGCCGCACTCCTTGCATACTGCGTCGACCTCCGCGCGAGCGAATGGCTCATCGGCAGCTTTCTGGATGATTTCGTCGAGTGTCACAGCACGGATACCACCTAACGAGAATTAGACGAACAATTGTTCGCCTATTTCGGCAAGTGGTGCCGCCTCCCTGTCGGCGGTTGATTGTCCAGCGGGCTGCGGACCGCAAGGCCCGGCTTGTTCAAAACATGAGTGTATACCATCGTGGTGGAAACGTCTTTGTGCCCAAGCAGTTCCTGAACGGTACGGATATCCTGCCCGTTTTCCAGCAAATGTGTCGCAAAGGAATGTCGAAAAGTGTGGCAGTTGGCCGCCTTTGGAATCCCCGCACGTTTGACCGCCACTTTTATGGCATTCTGAAGGTTCTTTTCCAATACGTGATGCCGGCGTTTCTCGCCTGAACGCGGGTCGACTGAGAGCTTGTCTGCAGGGAAAACGTATTGCCATGCCCAGGATCGGTTGGCGCTGCGATACTTACGTTCCAGAGCAAACGGTAAGTAAACGCGCCCGCGTCCAGCCGCGACATCGCGCTCATGGATTTCGCGAACTCTTTGCAGATGGAGCTGGAGCGGTCCACGCAACCGTTCCGGCAGCACAGTAATTCGATCCCGCAGACCTTTCCCATCGCGTACAGTGATGTGCCCGTAACCGAAATCGATGTCTTTAATTCGAAGTCGAAGACACTCCATTAGGCGAAGTCCGCTGCCGTAGAGCAATTCGGTCATGATACGGTAGTCGCCTTTTAGGTGCGCGATCACGGTTCGCGCTTCGGCCGGAGTGAAAACGACAGGAAGTTTCGCCGGACGGGTAACGCGCTGGACGTTATCGATGAAATCGAGTTTTCGATCGAGCACTTGTTGATAAAGAAACAGCAACGCACTGAAAGCCTGGTTTTGGGTCGAAGCTGAGACGTTCTTCTCGACCGCGAGATGACTCAGAAACTCGCTGATCTCCTGCTCACCCATCTCGTCCGGATGGCGTTTCCGGTGGAAGAGAATAAATCTGCGAATCCACTCGATGTACGCTTCCTCGGTGCGAATGGAGTAATGCTTCGCGCGAAGACGCCAGCGAACCCGATCCAGCAGTTTGGGCGAAGACGCAACGACAGCGTTCGAGGGGAACACGCACGAAACATCTCAAAACAAACAGACGTTGCAAAGCCGAAAGCGGAGCGCTTGCCATAAAATCCCTGCCTGAGCCGGGATATCCGTGTGATCCGCGGTTAAAGAACACTTTACGCCGAGACTGGCTTGGGCTCGGCGGGTTTGCGCGAACCGAGCGCGGCGCGAACGAAATTGTTGCCGAGCTCCCACATCGGGCCCGGAAATTTGCGGCATTCGGTGAGAACGTCGTCGAGCGCGTTGACGAACATGTCGACTTCTTTTTCGCCGATAATCAACGGCGGCAGAATCTTCATCACGTCCATCGCGTGACCTGCGACCTGGGTGAGGATGCGATGCTTACTCAGCATCTGGGTCACCACCATTTGGGCGAACAGCACCTTGTCGATCTTGTGCAGAAGTTTCCACGCCATCTTGAGTTTGAATTCGCTCGGCTCGTGAAATTCGATCCCGATCATGAGCCCTTTGCCACGCACTTCTTTGATGAACGAATGTTTTCCTTTCAGCGCTTCGACTTTCTCCATGAGCAGCGCGCCCATTTTGGCGGAGTTGTCGATTAAATTTTCGTTATCGATCACCTCGAGCGCAGCCAGCCCGCACGCCATCGCCAGATTGTTGCGGCCGAATGTCGTCGAATGAACAACGCAACGGTCCATTCGCGAGAACGTCTTCTGATAAATGTCGCGCCGGGTCACGATCGCGCCGCACGGGACGTAACCGCCGCTCAAGGTTTTCGCGAGCGTGATAATGTCCGGCTCCAAGTCCCAATGTTGGAACCCGAACATTTTTCCGGTGCGGCCAAGCCCGGTTTGAACTTCGTCCGAAATGAGCAGCGTGCCGTATTTGCGGCAAAGCTCCTGCGCCCGAACAAAGAAATCGGTCTTCGATGTCTGGCAGCCTTTGCCTTGCACCGTTTCGATCACGAACGCCGCCACGTCGCCCGCGCCAAGTTGTCGATCCAATTCATCGATGTCGTCAAGCGCCACCCGCGCATCGAAGCCTTCCATCAATGGGCCGAATCCTTCGGTGAAACTTTCGCAGCCCATCAACGAGAGCGAACCCAAACTGAGCCCGTGAAACGCGCTCGCGAGCGAGACGACGCGCTTTTTTCCGGTCGCGGCGCGGGCAAATTTCAGCGCGCCTTCCATCGCTTCGGTGCCGGAGTTGCAAAAGAAAACGGCATCCAAATGCGGCGGGGTCCGTTTCGTGATCGCTTCCGCGAGCAATCCGCTCAACAGCGAGCAATCCATTTGCACCATGTTGGGAAGATCGAGATCGAGCACGTCGCGAATCGCCTTCTTCACCACCGGATGGTTCCGGCCGATATTGAAAACGCTGTAGCCGCTCAAAAAATCGAGATACGCAATATCGTCCATGTCGTAGAGATAAGCGCCTTCGGCCCGGGCATAGACTTTGTCGAAACCGATGACGCGCTGGGCCGAGACCAGAGTGCGGTTCAAATGCCGCTCGTGGAGGTCGTAGTTCTCGCCCAGCCGCGACGCGATGATCTCTTTCAAATCAAAAGCCACGCGCCAACGTTCTCCGATTTGCGCTCGAAACGCAAACGCCGCTACGCGGCCTCCAATGCGCGCTTGGCTTTGTGCACGCCTTAATTCCGCCCGCCTCTCCCTTTGCCAAAGGCAGAGGCTCGAGCTGAGGGATTGGCTCTTCGACTCCTCACCTTCATCCTCTCCTCGATCGAGGAGGAGAGGAGAATTAATGCGGCTTGGCCGACATTATTTTTAACATCGAGGTCCGAGCCGGACTGGCGTTAGCGCTGCTCGATCCACCGTTATCGAGCAAACGACTGCTCGATTCACCAAACAAAAAAGCCGCAGATTCAAAATGGAATCTGCGGCTTTCGGTTTTAAACGTGGGAGCGGCCTCAGCGCCGCGATCGGGACACAAAGGTCCCTCCCACATTGTTTTTAATCTTCAACTTCTACATGCTCGACGGTGCGGGTCTCACCTGTGCCCGTGTAATAAACGCGCACCCGGTCTTTCGGGGTCAGAGCCCTTTTGACCACGTGTCCCGCCTTGTCGACGATTCGGACCGGCGCGTGGAGCGCGAATGAGAGCGGTCCCTCGCTCTCGCTCTTGACCACGATCGTCTTGTCCGGCTCATAGGTGGTGACTGTGCCCGACGCATAGGTCGTTTCAGTCGTTGTCGCTGTGGCCGGTTGTGTAGTCGTCGTTGTCGTGGTGGACTGCCTATCGGTAATGCCGGTCTGGGCGAATGCCAGAGGCGCAACCAACGCGCAGACCATTCCAATCATAGTTCTCTTCATGTTATTCCCTTTCATTTTCGTATCGCTTTTTCGACTGAGCTCGCGTGGGAAATATTCGAATCGAGAAGCGCCGCCGCAGCGGTTAAGCTTGTTGGCGGCGGCATCAACTCAGTCCATTAACGGAAGCGGCGCGCGATGCCGTGTGTAACCGGATGGATCACGTGATTGTCGATCTTGTAAGCAACGTTGCCGGCGAAATGCGCCGCTCTGTAGGGCATGCGCTCGCCCGGAAATGCGGCGGCTGGCTTCGCGCTCAGAAAGGTCGCCATCGCGACTACCGCCAAAAATGCAATGGATCGTCTCATCTTCTCTCCCTTCTCTTTATAAGTTAGACAGGGTCCGCGCCGGCGGTATTCGAGTTGTTTCCAACAAATCTGCACTGTCCGACTCCTCACCCTTGCCCTCTCCTCGAACCCGCCTTCGCCAAGCTCCGGCGCGGCAGGCGATGAGGAGAGGGATTCGAGCTGAATTTCGTGTGCGATTAGCGCGTACTGTCTCTCCTCTCCCTTTTTTCAAAGGGAGAGGAGAAAGGTGAGGGATTGTTCACTAGACGAGTTGAGTCGCGTTTTAGTTCGGTTAACGTGCGTTGTCGATGATCAGCGCCAAACCGACCACCGATCCCGAAGTAACTCCGGAGCTGGTGGCGAAACACGGTCTGACCCCGGACGAATTCGAGCGGATCAAAAAAATTCTCGGCCGCGAACCCAATTTTACCGAACTGGGGATCTTTTCGGTGATGTGGAGCGAGCATTGCTCCTACAAGAATTCACGACGTGAGCTGAAGAAATTTCCAACGACCGGGCCCAACATTCTGGTTAAAGCCGGCGAGGAAAACGCCGGCGTGGTCGACATCGGCGACGGCTGGGCGATCGCGTTCAAAATGGAAAGCCACAATCACCCCAGCGCGATCGAGCCGTTTCAAGGCGCGGCCACCGGCGTCGGCGGAATCATTCGCGACATTTTCACGATGGGGGCGCGGCCCGAGTTTTGTCTCAACTCACTCCGCTTCGGACCGATCGACGAAAACTGTGGAGGCAGCCGTCCCGGCTGCGCAGGCAAGACGCCTGCCGCCACAGAAGATCGACAAAAACAAATTGCGGCGAATCGCCGGCTTTTCACCGGCGTGGTCGGTGGAATCGCGCATTACGGAAATTGCATCGGCATCCCGACGATCGGCGGCGAAATTTATTTCGACGAAAGTTTCGAAGGCAACCCACTGGTAAATGTTTTTTGTCTCGGTGTCTTGCGCCACGATCAACTCGCCCGCGGCGCCGCCCGCGGTGTAGGAAACCCTGTTTTCTATGTCGGCGCTGAAACCGGCCGCGACGGTTTAGCCGGGGCAGCGTTCGCATCGCGCGAATTGACCGAGCAATCCAAAGAAGATCGTCCGGCGGTTCAGGTCGGCGATCCGTTTAAGGAAAAGCTTTTACTCGAAGCTTGTCTCGAACTGCTCGCGCGCGATGCCGTCGCCGGAATTCAAGATATGGGCGCGGCCGGTTTGACTTGTTCAACCTGCGAAACGGCGAGTCGCGGTGGCAGCGGGATCGAGATCGATCTCGCCAAAGTTCCGAAACGCGAACCAGGAATGACGCCCTACGAAATTCTGCTCAGCGAATCGCAGGAACGAATGTTGATCATCGCCAAGCGCGGCAAAGAAAATCTTGTTCGCGAAATTTTCGACAAATGGGACGTGCCATGGGCCGAGATCGGTCGCGTGACCGACGATGGCATGATGCGCGTCCGCAACAACGGCAGCGTTGCGGCCGAAATTCCGGCGAAACCTTTAGCGGAAGAAGCGCCGCTCTATTCGCGCGAAGCAAAGCCGCCTGTAGCCACGCGCCTGTGGCGCGTCGATGAACGGCCCACAGGGCCTTGGCTACACAAAATCGACAATCACCGGGCGCTTCGTGAATTGCTGCGCGATCCGACAATCGCGTCCAAGAACTGGGTTTATCGGCAGTACGATCACACCGTGCGCACCGGTACGCTGGTAAAGCCGGGTTCGGACGCCGCCGTGTTTTTTGTTCGTTACGCCAACAAAATTTTGGCGGCAACGAGTGATTGCAATTCGCTCTACTGCGCGCTCGATCCGCGCGAAGGCGCCAAAATTGCGGTCGCCGAAGCGGCACGCAATCTCACCTGCTCCGGGGCGCGCCCGTTGGCGGTCACCGACAACCTGAATTTTGGTAATCCCTACAAGCCGGAAAACTTCTGGCAGTTGCGTGAAGCGGTTGAAGGAGCGGCCGAAGCCTGCCGCGCCTTCGGCACCCCGGTGACCGGTGGAAATGTCTCTCTATATAATGAAAGCCCGGCCGGAGTGGTCGACCCGACGCCGACCATCGGGATGGTCGGGTTGATCGAAAAGGAAGAACACGTCACCACCCAATGGTTCAAAAACGCCGGCGATGTCATTCTTTTAATTGGAGGGACGGGCTCTGTCCCGTCCCAAACTTTTTCGGACAACACGCATGTCGTCCCTCCAGGACTGGGCGGCTCCCGCTATCTCAAAGTATGTTTTGGTTTGAAGATCGGTCCGCCGCCGCATGTCGATCTTGCGCACGAAATTGAAATTCAAAACGCGGTCCGCGAATTGATTCGCGCCGGTTTGGTGCAAAGCGCGCACGATTGCAGCGAAGGCGGGCTCGCGGTCGCCCTGGCGGAATCGTGTTTCAATCCGAAGGAACGATTTGGCGCGGATGTCGATTTGGGCGAATGTAGCCACGGCCCTGAGGGCCGTCGGGAAGAAACGGGCCATAGGCCCGCCACTACACTCTTTAACGAATCGCAGTCGCGCATCGTCATTTCAGTAGCGCCGGAAAACTTGGACAAAGCGATGTCGATCTTGTCCGCCACGGCGGATTCGTCCGGTGGCGAACGCGAGCGCTGCGTTTCATTTCAGCAACTTGGAAAAGTCGGCGGCGATCAATTGCGCATCCAGGTGAATGACCAAAAATTCGCCTGGCCGATTGCCGATCTTTATGACGATTGGTGGAATTCGATCCGCCGGCTGGTGGAAAGCGATTCCTGCGCCGAAGGTATTCCGAGTTTATGAGTCAGTGCGACAGCTCAAACGACAGACTCGACCCTCACCCGCCGCTTCGCGTCTTCCTCTCCCTGCCAGGGAGAGGAGTGCGGTGAGGGTGATGTCGTGGTTCAAAGCTGTTATTGAATGAGTGCCAAATTCGTGGATTATTTGGTGTGATCGCTCCAGACAACGCCGACAACGCCAATGCCAGGGAGATTTATCCGCAGCACGAGTGCGGGCTTTTCGGCGTGTTCGGACACCCGAATGCGGCGGTTCTGACCTATTACGGCCTTTTTGCGCTGCAACACCGCGGGCAGGAAAGCGCCGGAATTGTCACCAGCAACGGCCCGGGCACGTCGTTTTTGATCCACAAAGACATGGGGCTTGTCTCGCAAGTCTTCGGTCAAAGGGAACTCGAACAACTGAAAGGCAGCCGCGCGATCGGACACACCCGTTATTCCACGACCGGCACCAGCACGATCAAAAACGCGCAGCCGTTCGTGGTCGATTGTGTGCGGGGGCAAATGGCCATCGCCCACAATGGCAATCTGATTAACGCCGATGTTTTGCGGGATGAGCTCGAACGCAAAGGTTCCATTTTCCAAACGACGGCCGATAGCGAAATCATTTTGCACTTGCTCGCCCAACCGACCGATAACGGGGGAAACACCCTCGCGGCGCTGCGCAGGATCGAAGGTGCCTTTTCACTCCTGATCATGAGCGAGCGCGAATTGATCGCGGTGCGCGATCCATTTGGCTGGCGGCCGCTTTCGCTCGGCAAACTCGACAACGCCTATATTCTCGCTTCCGAAACCTGCGCGTTCGATTTAATTCACGCCGAATTCGTTCGCGAAATTAAACCCGGTGAGGTTTTGATTATCGACGAGAACGGAATGCGCTCGGAATTTCCGTTTCAACCGCAACAGCCGGCCTTCTGCATGTTCGAGTACGTTTACTTCGCGCGACCGGACAGCATGATCGGGGGCGTTAATGTCGGCAAAGTCCGCACCGAAATGGGTCGCGAGCTTGCCCGCCAGTTTCCAGTCGAGGCCGATATTGTTGTGCCCGTGCCGGACTCGGGCAATTACGCTGCGCTCGGATTCGCAGAAGAGCTGAAAATTCCTTTCGAACACGCCTTCGTCCGCAACCACTATATCGGGCGCACCTTCTTGCAGCCAAGTCAGCTGATCCGCGATTTCGACGTGCGCGTGAAATTGAACTTAATCAAGGAAATGGTGGCCGGTAAACGCGTCGTGGTCATCGATGACTCAATTGTTCGCGGCACAACCGCGCGCGCGAGAGTCGTGAACTTGCGCGAGGCCGGCGCCAAGGAAGTGCACATGAGGGTGAGCTGTCCGCCGCACCGTTTCGCCTGCCATTACGGGATCGATTTTCCCGATCCGCAAAAGTTGATCGCGAACCAGATGTCGATGGAGGAAATCCGGAAATATCTCGGCGTCGACAGTCTTGGTTATCTCGATGTCGAAGGAATGGTGCGCGCGACCGGGCGGCCGATGAACGAATTTTGTCTCGCCTGCTTTACTGGTAATTATCCCCTGCCCGTCGATCCGGCGCTCGACAAGTTCATCATGGAAAAACGCGAGGCCCGCGCCAAAGCACTGGTCGAACAGGAACGGCATCCGACGTTGTTCGCGGATTTGAAATGATGAAAATGACAAAGCACGAATGTCGTATGACGAAGGAATGACGAAGCACGAATCGCCTCGTCATTCGTCATTGGTCATTCGTCATTCCGCTCGCGCACCAGGGGGAAGCAAAAGGCAAAAGGCGTACGCTCGCGCGGGCGTGGATGTCGATCTTGGCAATCGACTAAAACGGCGCATTCAATCGCTCGCTAAGCAAACACATCCCGCGGTCGCGGGACGAGTCCTGGGCAAAATCGGCGGTTTCGGCGGTTTGTTCCGCGCGGACTTCGGCGGAATGCGCGATCCGGTTCTGGTCGCAAGCATCGACGGCGTCGGCACAAAATTGAAAATCGCGTTCGCGACGAACAAGCACGACACCGTCGGCGCCGACCTGGTCAATCATTGCGTCAACGACATCGCGGTTCTCGGTGCACGCCCGCTTTTCTTTCTCGATTATATCGGATGCGAAAAACTTGAGCCCCGCGTGTTCAATCAACTCATCCGCGGATTCTCGCGGGCGTGTCGCGCTGCCGGTTGCGCACTCATTGGCGGCGAAACCGCGCAGATGCCGGGAATGTATCGCAAAGGCGAATACGATCTCGCCGGCTGCATCGTCGGCGTGGTCGATCGCGCGAAGATGATCGATGGCCGCAAAATCAAACCCGGCGATGCGGTTCTCGGATTACCCTCGAACGGTTTGCACACCAACGGTTATTCGCTCGCGCGGAAAATCCTGTTCGAGAAAATGAAACTGAAACCAGCTTCACGGTTGCCAGGCTCGACCACGACTATCGGCAACGAATTACTTCGAGTGCACAAGAATTATCAGCCGCAGTTGGCGAAAGTGCCGGATGGAATAATTAAAGGCCTCGCCCATATCACCGGCGGCGGGCTGGTCGATAATTTGCCGCGCGTTCTGCCCAAGAATTGCGACGCTGTCATCGAAACGAAATCATGGCCGGTGCCGCGTATTTTCAAAATTCTGCAGGAAAACGGCCGCATAAGTTCAGCCGAAATGTATCAAGTCTTCAATATGGGAATCGGAATGGTCGCGATCGTCGTCGAGCGTGATGCAAAACGCGCGCTGTCGATCTTGTCCGCCAGTCGGACGGACTCGTCCTGTGGCGAGCGGGCAACGAGAATTGGCCGGATCGAGCGCGGCCGCGGCAAAACAATTCTGTCATCCTGAGATCGCCACGGCGACCGAAGGATCTCCCAAAAGCTCGAGCGTCACACAAAGTAATCAGCGTGATCTTCACTTCGATTGGGAGATTTCTCGCTCCGCTCGAAATGACAGCGCGCGAATTAGCTGGATCTTGCGGATTGCGCAGATTCCTTTTGCATTTATCCGTTTGCATCCGCGTAATCCGCGGTTGATCGAACTGCAATGGAAAAACGTCGCCTTGGAAAGACCGATATGGACGTCTCGGTCCTCGGATTTGGAGGATCCGAGATCGGTTATGAGCATGCGTCGGCCGAAACCGTGTCTGAACTGTTGAACAGCGCGCTCGACGCCGGTCTGAATGTGATCGACACCGCCGAATGTTATTACAACAGCGAGGAATTGATCGGGCAGACGGTGAGCAATCGCCGAAAAGAATTTTATCTTTTTACGAAATGTGGTCATCCCCACGGGATGGAGAGCGGCGCTGATTGGTCGAAAGATTCGCTCCTGAAAAGTATTGAACGCAGCCTGGAGCGATTAAAAACCGACCGCCTCGATCTTGTCCAACTGCACAGTTGCTCGGAATCGACCTTGCGGAAAGGCGAAGTGATTGATGCGCTCCAAACGGCGCGCGAGCGCGGCTACACGCGATACATCGGTTACAGCGGCGACAGTCGCGCGGCCCATTTCGCCGTCGAGTGCGGCGCGTTCGATACGTTACAAACTTCAATCAGCATTGCCGACCAGGAAGCGATCGATTTGACTGTGCCGTTGGCGCGCGAAAAACAAATGGGCGTGATTGCGAAGCGGCCGATCGCAAACGCGGCCTGGAAAACGGGGCATCGCCCAATCGATTCTTACCATCACGAATACTGGGAACGGTTGCGGAAATTGAATTACGAGTTCCTGCACGGGGGTGTGGAAAAGAGTATTTCGATTGCCCTGCGTTTCACGCTCAGCGTTCCGGGCGTGCAGACAGCGATCGTTGGCACGAAAAAGCCGGAACGTTGGAAACAAAATGCGAAATTGCTGGAAGCTGGTCCACTTGAGGACACAATATTTCGCAACATTCGCGAGCGCTGGGAAGAATGCGCGCCGCGGATCTGGATCGGACAGATCTAATGTTGCCCGCTAATGACGCCAATGGACACGAATAAAAACAGCAAGGAAAAAACGTTAGTTCAGCAAACTGGGGTTTGTTAATGTTTTCGCCAAATTGGATTCGCGTTGATTCGCGTGATTCGCGGGCTAATCGACTCTTATGAAGCAGAGAAAACTTGGACGGGGCGGCCCGTGCGTTTCGGCAATTGGCCTTGGTTGCATGGGCATGTCCGATTTCTATGGCGGCCGCGACGACGAAGAATCGCTCGCCACGATTGCGCGGGCACTCGAGCTTGGGATCACTTTCTTTGACACGGCCGATGTCTACGGGCCGCACACGAACGAGGAATTAGTTGGCCGTGCCCTCAAAGGGCATCGCGAACAAGTTATCATCGCAACCAAGTTCGGAATTTTACGCGATCCGGTAAAACCGGAATTTCGCGGCATTAGCGGCAAACCCGATTATGTGAAGAAAGCGTGCGAAGGAAGTCTGCGCCGGCTGCAGATGGATTGTATCGACTTGTATTATCAGCATCGGGTCGATCCGGACACGCCAATCGAGGAGACAGTGGCCGCGATGGCGGAACTGGTTCGCGAAGGTAAAGTGCGCTTTCTGGGATTGTCGGAAGCGGCCGCGGAAAACATTCGACGTGCACACGCAGTTCATCCGATCACCGCGCTGCAATCGGAATACTCACTTTGGACGCGCGACCCGGAAGCAGAAATTCTCTCCGTTTGTCGCGAACTGGGGATCGGTTTCGTCCCTTACAGTCCGCTCGGTCGCGGTTTCCTGACCGGCAAAATTCAAAAACCGGAAGATTTGCCGCAAGACGATTATCGGAAATCGACACCGCGGTTTCAGGGCGAAAATTTTCAGCGCAACCTCGACCTGGTAAAACGGGTGGAAGAAATAGCGCGGGAAAAGCGATGCACGCCGGCGCAGCTCGCGCTGGCCTGGGTCCTCGCCCAAGGAGAAGACATCGTTCCGATTCCCGGAACAAAACGCCGGAAGTATTTGCAGGAGAACATCGGCGCGCTCGAGATCGATCTTACCCGCAAAGATCTCGAGCGCATCGATCAAATCGCGCCCAAAGACGCGTTCGCCGGCTCGCGCTACCCTGAGGCAATGATGAAGCTACTTAACCGGTCGTAGCTAAAGCAGTCGTCCTCTACTCGACGCTAGTATTTCGCGCAGAGTAAACGAGCAACTCCTACTTGTTCTTTGCTTTTCTTCTAGCTGCCCAGCGCGCTTTCATTAACTGGGAAAGTCGTTTCCGGCCGGCCGCGGTGATTCCGCCTTTGCGACGTCCAGCTTTCTTTGCTGGCTTAGCCTTGCCGCCTCCGCGTGCTCTCACTCGCGCCCATCGTGCGCGCGCCGCCGCAGCGATCTTTGCTCTCGCCGCCGCTGACATCCGGCGTCTCCCGCCACGACGAGCAGCAGCCGGCGCGCTTCCGCCGCCCGCTCCGCCAACTAATCCCCTGAATCGTCTTTCCAATGCATCAATCTGGCGACGAATCGATAAAGCCTGCTCCAAGTTTCGCGTTGATAGGTCCATAGATGTTTTCGATAGAGTAAAGTTCTAACTAATGCAAGAGATAGTTACAAGCAGAGTGACCTAAAAGTTACATTAGTTCCACTATCACCGTGTAATCCCCTCGCGTCGTCGTAAAACTAGCGCTGAAGCAGTCATGGTCTGGACAATTTCTCCATCCTGGTTGGTTGTGACATTGCGCAGACGAACAATTCCATGACTCGGCTTCGATCGCGACAAGCGAAGATCGACGATCTCTGTTTCGACCTGCAACACGTCGCCGGGCCGGACTGCATTCGGCCAGCGCAACTCATCGACCCCCAGGCCAATCGCGCCCTCCGCAAAATTCAATGTTTGCACAAAGAGACGCATCGTTATCGCGGCGGTGTGCCAGCCGCTCGCAATCAGACCTTCGAACATCGTTTGCCGAGCGACCGTTCTATCCAAATGAAATGGTTGCGGATCGAATTCGCGGGCGAATGAAATAATCTGCTCTTCGGAAACCTGGTAAGCTTCCGATTTGAATCGAGCACCGACCTTGAAATCTTCGAAATAACGCTCGCTCATCGGGAATTATTCTTTTGCCGCATTGCTCCAGTTTCAGCAACGTGTAAATCCGCTGTGCAAGATCGACTGCGCACTTGTCACGGGCCGGCCACGCCGTAGCCTTTACGCCAGTCCGGCTCGGACGGGAGGCGGGCGGTTAGCTCAGTGGTAGAGCATCTCGTTTACACCGAGAGGGTCGGGGGTTCGAAACCCTCACCGCCCAGTCTACGCTCGCAGCGCGGCGGAGAGCGCAGACTGGAGGTCAGAGACCGGAGATCAGCGGTTAGCTCACTGCTTCAACAACTCCAGCGCAGCCGGGAAAATAATTTTCTCCCACTCGGCGTATTCCTTGGCCGACGGATGCAAACCGTCTTTGGCGACAAGCGAAGGATCTTCGCCCATCTTTTTGCTGACCGGAAAAATGTCGACCACGGTCAGGCCGCGCTTTCGCGCTTCCTCGGTCACGATTTGGTTAAACCGAAGAATTCCTTCGTGAATATTGCGGCCGCGCGAATACTTGTGGCCGCTTGGGGTTACTCCAAAGTCGGGGATTGTTACAACGAGTAAGCGTTTCTTATTCGGCAAAACGGCAAGCATTTGATCGAGCAGATAACTGAACCGATTTCGGAACGTCGTTTCATCAACACCTTGCACCCAGTCGTTCACGCCGATCAATAACGTCGCGAAAGTAGGATTCGAGCGGACAAACTTCGGTAACTCGCGATCGATCGCGTCCTTGGTGGTCCAACCAGTCACCGACGGATTGGACACAAGCTCGACCTGCAGCCCCTGGGTATTCAAATGCCCTGTTAACAAAGCCGGCCACGATTCCTTCGGCGTCGCCCCTTCACCGCACGAATAAGAATCGCCGATCACCGCGTAGCGGATCTTTTCCTGATCAATCTTAATTTGAGCCATAGCAATGGTCGGAAGAAGTAAGAGCTGCGCGATGAATCTTATCATTTACCGGTGACGCGTTTCATGGTTACGAGAACATTTCGTCGACCGCGGCCTGGCAATGAATCTTTCCGGTGTCGAGCAAGATGACTCCATTGTGGCTCTCGTCGCGCAGGAGAAGCGGCAGCTCAGTCCCGGCCAGAATGACTCCGTCGATGCCTGCCGCGCCGTAGCTCCGCGAAGGCGGGTCGATCTTCGCTTTCATTCGATCGACGATCGCAAGTAATCCCGCACGCGTTTCGGGCAAAAAATTTCCTGGAACCAGTTCGCTAAAATATTTCTCGTGAATGTAATCCTGGTCTTTGGACTCAGGAATGCTGAGCTCGATTCCTTCACGCGCGAAAACCGTCGGGTAAAAGTCGGCCTGCATGGTGTAGCGCGTTCCGAACAGAGCGAGGCGTCTCATTTTGTGCGCTTTGGCATACGCACAAGTTGCTTCCACAATACTGATTAGCGGAATAGGCGACTTGGGAGCGATATCGTCGAAGACAATGTGTGGCGTGTTCGCGGCGATTAATCCGAAATCAGCGCCGGCCCGCGGAAGTTTCTCGATTTCTTCAAGAAGAAATCCGGCCATTCCGGCCAGGTTGTTCGCGTTCATGAAGTCGATTCCCCTCTTGAGATCGATGCTGTTAATAACGAACTGCGGATAGCTACCGTCCCGCTGACGTTCGCGATAAAGCGCGATGATGTTTTTGTAATAGTCGATCGTGCTCTCGGGTCCGACGCCGCCGATCATGCCCAGAGTCTTCATCGCTTTCGATTGCGCTTTCTCATTGAACAACATTCATTAAGATCGACATCGTGAAATCGGAAATCTTTTTTGCAGCTGCGATCGGCATTACATCAGTGGCTGTGCACGCGCAGCCGACGCCGGGGCAGCGATCCGGCATCGATAAAACATTGATCACCAATGCAAACCAGGATCACGTGATGGGCTCAGCTGCTCTGCACAAATTAGCGAACGATTATTACAACTGGCGAAACGAAAATGATCCGGTCTCGAGCAGCAGCGCCGGGCTCCATACCTGGGACGATCGGCTGGCCGACTTTTCGCCCGCAAAAATAGCGGAACGCGCGCAGCACGTGCGCGCGTTGCTCGACAAAGTGCGCGGGATGAAGATCGACACCTGGCCGAAGGACGAGCAAATCGATGCAATCCTGTTTCGCGCGCAATTGGAAAACGTCGATTTCCATAATCGCGTTCTAAAATTCGAACGGACGAATCCGCAGACTTATGCCGGCGAATGTGTGAGCGCGATTTTCTCGCTCCTGAAAAAGGAATACGACACGCCACGAAACCGAGCGCTCTCCGCCACCGCGCGATTGAAGGCGATGCCGCCGATGCTGAAGCAAGGCCTGATCAATTTGCAAAACCCGGTAAAACTCTACGCCAAACTCGCGATCGATTCCGCGCGGTCGATCGATCCGCTGCTCAAAGACAGCCTGATGGCGCTGGATGTCGATCTTGCGCCGAACGAGCACGACGAACTGATCAAGGCGCGCGATACCGCGCTCGCGGCGGTGCACAGCTATGCCGACGAGCTCGAGAAACGAATGCCGAAGATGGTCGACTTCTCTCCGATGGGCGAAGTGAATTACAACTACTATCTCAAACACGTTTTGCTTTTGCCGCTCGACGCTCGCGAAGTCGAGACGATCGGGCGAGTGGAAAATGGACGCTACCGCGCGCTCGAGGCGCTTCTGCCGGATCCAAAATTAGCTGACCCCGATCCTTCCCGCGCCGCAAACATTCCGCCCGATCAGGCGTCGTTTTTAAAAGCGTACGAAAGCCGCGAGACCGAGATGATCAATTTCCTGAAACAACACAACCTTGTCACGATCCCCGATTACCTCGGGCAATTTCAGATCCGGCAGTTGCCGGAAGCATTCAAACCGACCAGTCCCGGCGGTTTCATGAACCCGCCCGGTGTTTACGACAAGGACCCGACCGGTTTCTATTTCATTCCCACTTACAATCCGCAGTCGAAGAATTTTTATATTCGTGCCGCGATCGAAGACCCGCGACCGATTCTGGGTCACGAAGGAATTCCGGGCCACTTCATGCAGCTCTCGATCGCGAATCATTTGAGTGATGAAATTCGCCGGCAGCACGAAGACGGCGTGTTCGTGGAAGGCTGGGCGCTTTACGGCGAAGAAATGTTGATGCGCACCGGTTTGTACCCGGACAACTCGCCGGCGCAGGGACAAATCTTACGGCTGTCGCGTTATCGCGGCGCACGAATCGGCGTTGATGTGAATCTGCACACGGGCAAATGGACGTTCGAGCAAGCGGTAAAATATTTCATGGACGCAGGCGGACTCGATCGCGAAGCGGCTGAAGGTGAAGCCGCGGGTGCCGCATCAGATCCGCACCAGAAGATCAGCTACATCATCGGCAAATGGCAGATCATGAATCTGCTTGGTCGTTACAAAGATCGACAGGGCGACAATTTCCGGCTCGGCCAGTTCCACGACGATCTGATTAAAAGCGGCAGTCTGCCTGTTTCCGTGATCGAATGGATTTTGTTGGATGATGATTCCTCGATTAAGAAAGCGATGAGTGAGCCGTCTTCGCAAAGCTCCGGCGCGCCAAGAAAGTGACGGAAATGTATGACGCCGGTTCGGCTCAACTCCTCAACAATGCCAGTCCGGCTCGGACCTCAACTTCTCAACGCTACCCTACTTGCCTTTCTACTTTGTGGTTGCGCCGGGAGTAGCCATCCGCGGCTAGTTTCTCCAAGTGAAGGGCCGTCTTCTCCGCGCTATCTCGAAATTTATTCAGAGCTACAGGCGGCGACGCTCCATTTCCCAGCCGGTGTCTATACTTTGAACGCCGTTGATAAGATCGGTTACTACTACCGCGCACCGCGAAAAATCGCCGAGCGCATCGGCGGCGGATCTCTCTGGCGGGAGGGCGGTATTTTTGTCAGCAAACGAAACCCGGACAAGCTGCGGGGCTACGTGGTTCGCGCCGGGACAATCACTCACGTCGGCAATTTCTCGCGGGCGAAACATCGTTTTCACGACCAGGACATTCCCGCCGAGTTCTGATTTCGGCCTGCTTCCTGCTCAAAAGTGAGGCAATGAGCATGGAAGAGGAGAAAGGGGCGCTATTTCAGAGGGAACTGGCGAAAGTGGAAGTTATCGCCGGACTGCAACAGGCTCTGGACTTGAAGTATCGCCGTTTATGCGAAGCAGCGCGATCTGATTGGGAACGTTTGTTTGGCGGCAAAGATCCAGCCGATGCGTGCGTCAGTGTTCGCGTCGCGGTTGAGCCGCTGGCAATCCAGGCGACCGCTATCCGCGGGTCCGGTTTTCTTAAATCGCGAAGACAACCAGCGTCGAAATCCGGCGCCAAAGCATCGTTGCCACGCTTCGCGCACTAGCTCCCTTTTATTTGTCGATCTTTTCCTGACCGAGCAAATTCGCGACGGTGAGGCGTTGTTCCGGCCGATCGAGCCCGGCGACAAACTCCTGGAAACGCTCCGAGAAAAGATCGTGACGCAGACCCCAGTAAAGCGCGATGCCGGGCGAAGCGAGATAATGCTTGTAGAGATTGCCCCAGCCACGCCAAATCGATTCATCCATCAATCCATAGATGTAGTGGAAATGAATCGTCTCCATCGCTTTGAGAAATTGAAAAGCGAAATGAAAAAACCGCGCCTGGTCGTCCGCTGAGAGTGTTTCCAGATTTTCCAATCCGATTCGCCAGATCCGGCCGCTCTCCGCGTTCTCGGCAAACGGCCGTGTCACATCGCGCAACGCGGTCGAGGCCGCGTCCTGCGCAGCCAGCCGAGTGATCCGCGTGCTCCGATGCACTTGAATCGCCAGATACCAAAGTGACGCCACAACGCCGATTGAGCTGACGAGCTGCGCGACGGCGTTGATCGCTTCCCAATTCATAGGATCTCTGACCTTTGATTTCTGATCTCTGATTTCAAATCACTTCGGCGCCTCGGCCACTTTTAAAACGATTTTACCGCGAGTATGGCGAGTCGCGGCTTGTTCCTGGGCCTTGGCCGCGTCGCTCAGCGGAAAAGTTTGCGAGACGATGACCTTGATTTTCCTCTCCTCAATCAATTTCGTGATTTCAGCCAGCTCGTCGGAATTTGGTGCCACGCTCAAAGACGACCCGCGGATTCCATGCTTCTGCAATTCCGCTGGATCAGGGCTAGCGACGATCGTGACAATAAATCCGCCCTTCTTCACCACGCCGTAGGAGCGTTGCAAGGTATCTTGGCCGACGCAATCGAGCACAACATCGACATCCTTGGCGATGTCTTCGAATTTTTATTTGGTGTAATCAATCGCCACATCGGCGCCGAGTTGCTTGAGTAAATCTTGATTGACTGCGGAGGCGGTCGCCAAAACTTTTGCGCCGCGCGCTTTGGCGATTTGGATTGCGAATGTTCCCACTCCACCCGATCCACCGTGAATCAGAACAGTTTGCCCAGCGCTGAGTTTTGCGGTGTCAATCAGCGCCTGCCACGCCGTCAACGCCACGATCGGCGTTGCCGCCGCTTCTTCAAAAGTGAGCGACTTTGGTTTTAGCGCGGCTTCTTTTTCAGTAGCAACCGCGTATTCGGCATAACCGCCGCCTCGATCCAAATCGAGATAAGCGTAAACCGCGTCGCCCGCTTTCAACTTTGTAATCTTCCCACCGGTCTTTTCGACTACTCCGGCAATGTCACCGCCCGGCGTAAACGGCGGCTTGGGTCCGAAATATTTTGCGTAATGTCCAGAACGCAGTCCGTCGTCTACCGGATTGACGCCGGCCGCGATCACGCGAACGAGCATTTCGTTTTCCTTTGGTTCCGGCTTGGGCACATCTTCGTATTTCAAAACATCCGGTCCGCCATATTCGTGAACAACAACTGCCTTCATTGTCGATCCTGGCGGTTGCGCAAAAAGCGGAACCACGATCAAGGTTGTCAATACAACTACAATTTCTGTTTTCACGAGTTTCTCGTCTCCTTATTCATCATTTCGCTTTCACTTTGGCGCCTCCGCAACCTTCAAGACGATTTTGCCAAGGGTGTGATGCGTCTCGATTTGCTGGTGCGCTTTGCTGGCGTCGGCCAAAGGCAAGGTTTGCGAAACAATCGGCTTCATTTTTCGTGCTTCGATTAATTTTGTTAATTCTTCGAGAACTTTCGCATCGGGATGTGCGCCCAATCGGGAACCGCGAATCCCGTGCTTCGCACACTCTGTTTGGTCCGGTTCGTCCGTGATCGAAACGATGATGCCGCCTCTTTTTACCACGCCGTAGGAACGAGCGAGCGCGTCCGCACGGACGCAATTGAGGACAACGTCGACATCCTTCACGATGTCCTCGAATTTCGTCTTCGTGTAATCGATCGCTTGATCGACGCCGAGTTGCTTCAGCAAATCCTGATGTTCCGTTGACGCAGTCGCGATGACTTTTGCGCCGCGCGCCTTCGCGATCGGAATCGCGAAACTTCCGACGCCGCCGGAGCCGCCGTGAATTAGCACAGTCTGTCCTTTGTCGATCTTTGCGGTATCAATGAGCGCCTGCCACGCGGTTGTCGCGGCCAGTGGAACCGCCGCTGCTTCCACGAAATTAATGTTCGTGGGCTTCAGAGCGGTTTCGGATTCTTTCGCAATCGCAAACTCGGCGTAGCCGCCGCCGCGCGTGACTGATAAATAAGAGTAAACCTTGTCGCCGGCTTTGAATTTTTTCGCGTTGGCGCCCGTTTTCTCCACGACACCGGCGATGTCATAACCGATGATCGCGGGTCGATTGTCCAAGCCACGCTTGGCGAACATTCCCTGACGAGCGTAACTGTCGACCGGATTTACCGCCGCGGCGATCACCCGAACAAGAATCTCATCGTCTTTCGGTTCCGGTCGAGGCGCGTCCTGATATTTCAAAACTTCGGGGCCGCCGTACTCATTCACGACGACGGCTTTCATCGTCGAATTGGCTGATTGGCCGAACGCGACGCCCAAAGGCGAGCAGGAGATTGCTACGACAAGAGCAAAAGATAGTTCCCTTTTCATAATTCCGAGAATCTAGCGGACATCAAACTCAATTAAAACCTGTTCATCCTGTCGAGGATTCTTCAAGCTCTGCCGCCATGAGAACACGAATCCTTGCTATTATCGCATTAACTTGCGGTCTGTCCGGCATTTGCCTGGCCCAAAGCTCGGCCACGCCTGCCACAACAACCGCCAAAGCTACTACCGGAAGCAGCGCTCCCTACAACGAAGGCCCCGTTTGGACTCTGACCATGATCAAGACCAAAACGGGATTGGCTGACGAGTACATCAAACAAATCACCGGCACGGTGAAACCAGTCTACGACGAGGAGAAAAAAGCGAACATCATCCTCGACTACAAAATCCTGAACGGTGAAGCGGCCGATCCGCACGACTTCAACATTTTGATCCTGGTTGAATACCCGAACTGGGCGGCGTTCGACAATCTGCGCGCGAAAATGGATCCAGTGGTCGCGAAAGTGATGGGTTCGGAAGAGCAGCGAAAGGAATTGGCCGTTAAACGTCTCGATGTCCGGGAGATTCTCGGCACCAAAACGATGCGCGAGATAACGCTCAAATAAAAAGAGATCACAAGTCAGAGAGCAGCGGTCAGAAATTAGAGCGATAATTTTCGCTCGCGCGCCGGACGTGCGCGGCGCAAGTTGCGCGCGATGACAAAGAAGTTCTTCTTTATCGCAGCGCTTGCGCTCGTGCGGGTATGTCCTGGACAGACACCCAGTTCGACACCGGCCCAAAGCAGCTGGCAACTTGGGCCGCCTTTCGAAATCGAATCTTCTCGATCTTCACCGAGTCCGTCGGTTTCAAGGTCACCGCCGCTGCCTTCAACGGCCGCAGCACCTGTTATTCAAACAACACCGTCTCTATCGACTCCGCCGCAAGGAACGGCGCCGGAATCGACCCCCGTACAAACCACCAGCGAGCTCAACAGCAGCAGCCAGATGCCTTCCGTTGACGGACCGGTTTGGATCATGACCTTCGTCAAAACAAAACCAGGATTGAGCGATGAATATCTCAAATCGATCACCGCCTCGCTCAAACCCATCTACGAGGAAGAAAAGAAGGAGAAGATTCTCCTCGATTATAAAATTCTCAGCGGCGACGCCGCCGGCGAGCGCGACTTCAATGTCATCATCATGGTCGAATACCCAAACCGGGCTGCACTCGATGGATTGCGCGAAAAGACCGAGCCGATCATCGATAAGATCATCGGCCCCGGCGGCAAGCGTCGCGATATGGCCGCGAAGCGCCTCGACATTCGCGAAATCCTCGCCACCAAAACGATGCGCGAGATTACTTTGAAGTAGCTGACGTCTGAACTCTGTCCTCTGACCTCTGATTTACATCCAGGGCAACGCGTCGAGATCGACGTTGCCGCCGCTAAGAATAATGCCGACGCGTTTGCCGGAGATGCCTGCCGCGCCGTAGCGACGCGAAGGCGGGTCGATCTTAGGTTCGACAAGTGTGGCGAAGGGAACAGCCGCGGACGGTTCGACAATAATCTTCATTGTCTCCCAAATCGTGCGCATCCCCGAAATAATCGCCTCTTCGCTCACGGTCACGATGTCGTCGACGTAACGTTGGATGATCGGGAAATTCCGCTCGCCTACGTTTGTTCGTAATCCATCGGCGATCGTGAATTTCTTTTCAGTCACAATCCTTTTCCCGGCATGAAACGATTGTGCTGCATCGTCGGCATTCGCTGGCTCTGTCGCGATCACTCTGATTTTTGGTCGCATCGACTTCGCCGCAACCGCGGTTCCGGCGAGCAAGCCGCCGCCGCCAATTGGACACATCAGAACATCGACCTCTACTTCCTCGAGCAGCTCAATCGCTGCCGTCCCCTGTCCCGCCATCACATCTTCGTTCTCGAAAGAATGAATTAACGTCGCCCCTGTCTTCGCGATCAATTCCGCGCAGGCAGCTTCGCGCGCCGTTTGGGTCGGCTCGCAGAAAACAATCTGCGCGCCGTAACTCTCGACCGCGCGCACTTTTACTTTTGTCGAGTTCTTCGGCATCACGATGTGCGCCGGAATGCCGCGCAGTTTTGCCGCGCGCGCCAGAGCCGTTCCATGATTACCGGATGAATGCGTCGCTACACCGCGCTTGGCGGTCGCGTCATCGAGCGCGAAAACTGCATTTGTTGCGCCACGCGCTTTAAACGCGCCAATCTTCTGAAAATTTTCGCACTTAAAAAACAGATGTGCACCGATCGACTCATCCAACCGCGAACTCGTCAGCACCGGTGTTCGATGAATGTGCGGCCGAATCCGTTCGTGCGCCGCGCGGATGCGATCAAGATCGAGTGACATGATTTCTCCAATCTCCGCAATGCCGTTCGAAATTGGACGTTGAACGTTTCTTTGCCTTGAAACCTACTTCTTGGGTGGTTCGCTTTTGTTCATGAACGGCGTGAAGAGGTCGATCGGCACTGGAAGAAACGTCGTGGTGTTGTGCTCGCTGGAAATCTCGCGCATGGTTTGGAGGAAGCGCAGTTGCAGCGCAATCGGTTCCTTGCTCATCATCGCGGCGGCCTGGACCATTTTTTCCGCGGCTTGAAATTCGCCCTCGGCGTTGACGACTTTGGCGCGACGCTCACGCTCGGCTTCGGCTTGTTTGGCCATCGCGCGCTTCATGGTGTCGGGTAGCGCCACGTCCTTGACCTCGACTGCCGTGACTTTGACGCCCCAAGGTTCGGTTTGCCGGTCGATGATTTCCTGCAACTTCAGGTTGATCGACTCGCGTTGCGAAAGCAGATCATCCAAAGGGGCCTGGCCGAGTACGCTGCGCAGCGTCGTCTGCGACATCAGCGAGGTGGCTTTGAGAAAGTTCTCCACTTTCACAACCGCAGCTTGCGGATCGACGACGCGAAAATAAACAACCGCATCCACCGTCACCGGTACGTTGTCGCGCGTCATCACCTCCTGCTTCTCGACGCTGATGGTCACGACCCGCAAATCCATTCGCACCATCCGATCGACGATCGGGATGAGAAAAATCAGCCCCGGCCCTTTCGCGCCGAGTAATTTTCCGAGACGAAAAATCACGCCTCGCTCGTATTCGCGCAGGATGCGGATAGCCTGCGGCAAAAAGATCACCGCCAGGATGATGAGTGGCGCGGTCCAACCAGCTAACCTCACTAATCCTTCGAGTAATGGCATGGCTTTAGTCTCCTTTGGTTTTTACTTTTAAACTTAATCCTTGCACCGCTGCGATCTCGACTGCTTCGTCTTTTTCGATCGGTGTGTCGCTGACCGCGTTCCAATACTCGCCTTCGACGAAAGTCCTGCCACCGTGCGAGTCGATTGCAGTCAATGCGGTCACGGTTTTTCCAATTAACGTCTCCGCTCCTGCTTTGATCGGCAGGAGCTGCGCGCGCAAGCCTTTTCCGATGACGAAAACAAAGAACGCCGCGGTCACCAGCGTCGCCGGGATGATGTAACTGAGCGACAAACGAAAGAGCGGGTCAGCGCGGTTGAAGAGCATGAGCGAGCCGATCAGAAACGAAATGATTCCGCCCACCGTCAACACGCCGTGCGTGGGCGCATAGACATCGAAGATGAAAAGCATGAGCGCGAGCGCAATCAAGGCAAGCCCGGTCACGTTGACGGGCAGGATCGCCGCCAGATAAAGCGCAAGGACCAACGCAATCGCGCCGACCACGCCGGGCAGAATGGCGCCGGGCGTAGTCATTTCACCAATGATTCCGTAGATGGCGATGAGCATGAGAATGAACATGACCTCGGGACGCCAGAGCTTTTGGAAGACGCGTTCGGCCGCCGACATCTTGATCTCGGAGACCTCGGCGCCTGCGGTCTTGAGCGTCTTGCCATCCACTTGGCGTCCGTTCAATTGCCTTAACAACTCTGTTAGATCGACAGCGATAAGATCGACGACTTTTAACTCGACCGCTTTCTCCGCGCTGATGGACGCGCTTTCCCGCACCGCAGATTTTGCCCAATCGACATTGCGATGTCGCCGGGCCGCGATCGCTTCCATGTAACTCACTGAAAAATTCTCCAGCTTCTGCTTCATGGTGTCATCCGGCTTCTGTTCGCTGCCGGTCGGATTACCGCCTAGCGTCACCGGGTGGGCCGCACCAATGGTCGTAGCCGGCGCCATCGCCGCGACGCTTGCGGCAATGGTAATGAAACAACCGGCGCTAGTCGCGGTCGCGCCGGTCGGAGCGACGTAAACCACCACTGGCACTGGAGAGCCAAAAAAGCTTTGTACGATCGTTTGCGTCGAATCGAGCAAGCCGCCCGGCGTGTTGAGTTGAATGATCAGACATTGTGCGTTCTGCGCGCGGGCTTCATCGATACTTCGCGAAATGTAACTCGCCGTCGCCGGACCAATCGCCCCATCGATCTTGATAAGCGAAACCTTCTCGGCCCCGAAAGCTTTCGGGGCCGCACACACCAGCCAGAGAGCCAAGCCTGTCAGCGCAGTCTTCACGGCGACGCGCAATCTCACTCTCCTTTCATGGGCTGAATCTTGATAGCGAAGTCTTCGACCCGCGGTTTCGCGATTTTCTCGTAATCACGATAGCTCAGTTTAATAGCGTCGGTATGCGTGCCCGCTTCGAAAACGATGTACTCTTCCTCCGCTAAGCGATTATCCACATATGTCGGCACACCGTAAAGATGGCCAAACGGCGGCATCGCTCCGACCGCGCAGTCCGGGAATAGCGGCTTGAATTCCTGTTCGCTGTCCAGTGAAACGGCTTTGCCGACGGCCTTCTTGAGCTTTTTAAGATGGATTTGATGATCCGCCGGAACCACGGTCATTAAGTGCTGTTCTCCGGATTTTATCATGACAATTTTCGCATGGCGCCGGCCTTTCACGTGTTCGGCTTGGGCGATCCTTTGCGCGGTAACGGCTTCTGGATGATGCAGAATCTCGTAGTCGACTTTGTTTTCCTTCAAGCAATCAATGAGTTGCTTTGCTATTTTCAGAAGCGACCTCCAATGCAAACTATCACCTTCCCGAGCGATCTCTACTTTTCAGACGGAAGATTCTCCAATGGATCCGTACGCGAAACCTAATGAGCGAAAAGTTGGCGCACAACGGCCGAAGATTTCGCATCTGCCGAGCGAAATCGACAAGCGCACCCGCAGCGAACGCCGAGCAGAAAAGCAAGCGGTCGCGGCTGAGCGGCGCGCGATCAAGAAAGCGGCCCGGCGACAATTGAAAAAGCAACTGATCGACCAACTGAACGAGGGTTGACGCTAGAAGTCAGCGGCCAGATATCAGGATTCCACGACTAAGCGACTCTGATTGGTCACTTCGGTGTTCCGACTTTTGCGCTGCCGAGAAACGTCGCGTTCTCATCTACCACGAATCGGGGCGCCTCGATGTCTCCGAGCAAGGTGCATCCGGCTAGTAGTTCGCAGCGTTCGGTCGCGAAAACATTGCCCTCGACCTTTCCCCGCAACTTCACTGATTTCGCCCTGACTTCGCCGCGGATGAATCCGTTCTCAGCGATCGTAAGTGCTCCGGTGGAGTTGATCGCGCCTTCCACCTTGCAATCGATCACCAGTTCGTTACGAAACTTGACGTCGCCTTTGATCGAAACTCCGCTCGAGAGAAAGCAAGGAGATTGGGCCGAGGTGGATGAACCGTTGGGTTGCACCGGGATCGGCGGCGGCTCGGATTCAGGCTTTCGAGTTGAAAACATTGCCATATGGATTCTCCGATTCCTCCAATTTTGATCGCGTGTAAAGCTAATCTTACTCCGCGCACCTCAACGGATTCAAAATCTGTGGAAATTCGCGTAATCCGCGGTTAAACCGTCCCATGCTTTTTCTCGACGAACAACAGGTGCGAAAGCATTTGCGGATGGAGGAATTGATTCCGGCGATGGAGAAAGCGCTGCGCGATTTCTCGGCCGGGAAGGTGACGCAACCGGTGCGGCAGGTAATCGCGGTCGATCCGCCGGGCGGATTTTACGGAATGATGCCGGCGCTGACGCCGGAAGGATTAGGCCAGAAAATCGTCACTTTCTATCCGCCGAACGCGGAGCGCGGCATTCCGACACACATGGCGATAATTCTTCTGAACGATCCACAAACCGGCGCGCCGCTCGCAGTGATCGACGGAAGACTGATCACCGAGATGCGGACCGCTGCAGTTTCAGCGGCGGCGACGAAACTTCTGGCGTCGCCTGACGCGAAAATTCTCGCGATCCTCGGCAGCGGGGTGCAAGCGCGCAGCCATGTGGAGGCGTTGCAACTTGTCAGGCGATTTGAAGAAATTCGGGTATGGAGTCCGAACAAATCGCACGCCGAGGATTTCGCGGAAGAGATCGGCGCGAAGGCGATGTCGGCCGAAGAGGCCGTGCGCGATGCCGATGTAATCGTGACTGTGACGAGTTCGAAGGTCCCGGTTTTGCGTGGCGCATGGCTGAAACCTGGTTGTCATGTCAACGCCGTTGGAGCGTGCCGGCCCGATTGGCGTGAGCTGGATGATGACGCCATGCGAAATGTGCTCTTCGTCGATTCACGCGAAGCGGCAATGAAAGAATCTGGCGACGTGATTCTTTCCGGCGTGAAGATTTACGCCGAACTCGGGGAAGCGTTCGCCGGCAAAGTTCCATCGCGCGCGGAGGAAACGACAATCTTCAAGTCGTTAGGCATGGCGGTGGAAGACATCGCCGCCGCGCTGCTCGTTTATCGCGCGGCAAGAAAATAATCAGGAAGCCAGGAAAAGATTCTCGGGCAGGATTAACGGAATTAACGGTGGTTCTTCGGCCACCGGCGAGAAAACAAAAAAGCTTGCGCCTTGCAGCACTGAGGCCAAACAATCGCGGCAGTTGAACACGATGCAGGAGCAATCCTCCCGGACGACGAGCGTCCCAATTGCCTTATGAGCGTTCTTGGCAACCGTCGTTGGCGATCGCTGGCCCTTATCTGCTGGTTGTTGTTTGCCGCGGGGCTGCTTGTTCAACTGCTTTCCCCGCACCTCAAGGTTTCAAATGGGGCATTTGTCATTCCACCGAAAATGGCGGCTGGGAGGAATGCTATTCGGCCGGACGAAATCGTCGCCAGGCAGCGCCGACTGCAGTTGCTTTCGGTCCTCCTAACGGTGAGCGGAGCTCTTGGGCTGGCGTTCCTGTACCGTGACATTCTCATCGGGGCAGCCTCGCGACGTAGTAGCGGACCGGTCGAGGAACCAGCTTCCCGTGATTCCACGCGAAGTCAGAATCCAGGCGCGACGCGAAAAACCTTCGACGAAGAAAAACACATATAGAAACCCAAACAAAATGAAAGCTATTATGACGCAGATCCAGAAATCCTCACGACCGGGAGTCATCCTCATGGCTACCGTTGTCGCGATCATCACCTCCATGGTCGTTGCGAATGCCGCGCAGACGTTCACAACACCGAACTCAGCCTTTGTCTCATACAGCCTTGCGGCGGGCGCGAACAGCGCGCCGATTACGCCGGTCGCCAGCCGATCGCTGCTGGTCATCGGCTGCTGCACCACCAGTGGTAATCGAGGAGTAGGTCAGGTGAGTTTGTTACATATTCCCAGCTTCAACATCTCATGGGTCGGCTTGGAATCGTATGCCGGCGTGCCGGCGGCTATCACCCAGGGAGCCAGTAACACAGTGGGAACCCACATCGTATTCATCGACGGCAACCACGTGGTGGACATCCAGGTGGCAAGCGCAGGCGCAAACACGATCCAAATCCACAATGCCAATACTATTACGGAGGCCGGTAATGTGACGCTTGTCTGGTAAGCACGCGATTGAACAAACAAGGACGCGAGTCCAGGTAGGTTGAAGGTGTTTTTTGTCGCGGCGCTCATCTGCTGTGAAAAGCACATGACCAGTCGAATCAATTTGAGAGCAACAGCCCCACGACCGAGCCAGATTTGCTCAAATTGCCGGCCATGATTTCCCAGTATTTCATTTGCACCGATAGCGATCTTGCAAATGATTCGCGGTCCCAAGACAAATCACAAGTCTCTGGATAGGGATTAAAAAGGGCTTGACACGGATGACGCGGATTAAGTAAAAACGCATCCGAGCGCGTCACCCGACGTTTCAACGAATCTTCAGCCGCGCTGAAGACGTTCGTGGGCTGGGGTCTTCGTTTGGGACACCGCCTGGCGCGATCGTCCGAGATCCAACTGGGATCAACACAAAAGAAACCCAAACAAAATGAAAGCTATTACAATGCGAATCCAGAAATTCTCACGACCGGGAGTCATCCTCTTGGCTACCGTTGTCGCCATCATCACCTCCATGGTCGTTGCGAATGCCACGCAGTCGATCACAACGCCGAACGCAGCCTTTGTCTCATACAGCCTTGCGGCGGGCGCCAACAGCGCAGCGATTACGCCGGCCACCAACCGGTCGGTGCTGGTCATGGGCTGCGTCACCACCATCGCTGATGCAGGAGTAAGTCAGCTGAGTTTGTTACATATTCCCAGCACCGGCATCTTTTGGGTCGGGTTGGGATCGTCATCGTCGAACGCCACGGTCATCACCTCGGGAAGCAGTAACACAGCGGGAAGCCACATCGTGTTCATCGACTTCGACGACTTGGTGGAGATCCAGACGGCCAGCGCAGACGCGATCCTTATCCACAATCGCACTGGTAATATTACGGTGGCCGGTAATGTGACGCTCGTCTGGTAAGCACGCGATTGAACAAACAAGGACGCGAGGCGAGCGGAGGCGGTGCGGTGCGAAGCTTGCGAGTGGTCGTGGTGTTGATTTTCGCTGGATTGCTCGTTGTCTTGGGAGTTTCCACGCACCGGCCGAGCGTTATTGTGCGCCCGGCGGTGCAGCCGCCCTCCAAATCAGCCGGTGGTCAGCCTGAAGCGCAGCAATCGTGCGAGACCGTCGGAGACGCTTTTGACCCGCCCTCTCAGGAGACGGACCTTGGACGCGTTGCCACTCCCAGTCAGGCCAGTGCGATGCCATCAGCGGTTCAGCCAGCATCACAGTCACTCGACGGGCAACTTGAAGCGCAGCGGCCGGGGGAGATGTCGGGAGAAGATTTTGACGAGCACGCGCAGCAAACGAAGCTTGCCAAGATCCACTCGGGCACTACGGACCAGGCAACACTCCAATACTACCTGCGAGATGCCGATCCAATCGTCGGAGCGTCAGCGTTCAGTGCGCTCGGAGTTCGCGACAAGCAGGCGGCGGTGGAGGCTCTGCTCGAGGTCGTGAACGATCCAACCGAACCGGTCCGGCTGCAGGCCCTGCAGATTCTGCTCGCTTCTCCCGACGTTGACAAAGCAACGCTGGATCTTCGCGCCGCATTCGACGACGTGGATCCGGCGTTCGTTGCCTGCGCCGCCCAAGAGCTTGGGGCGCGCGATGATGGGGAAGCGTTGAACACCTTGGCAGAGGTGCTCGGCGCCGGGGACCCTCCGACGCGGCTCTTGATTGTACAATCGATTGCCAACAATACGTCAGCCGCTCCCCTGCTGTATCAAAGTCTGAACGATCCGGATGAGAGTGTTCGCAATGCGGCAAGGGCGATTCTATTCCCACCGAAATAAAGAAACATCGAGCCAACGCCGGCGGCTCAAGAGAGGGACAAGATGAGAAACAATTTATTAGCCCGATTTATTACCGGCAAGCCAGCCGTTACGATGCGGTTTGGCTTCAATTAGTGTCATCGTGGGTGACTCTTTCGAGTTCGAGGAACGCTGTCAGCTCGTTCGATGTTTGTGCCACACTGTCAGGCCGACAGCAAGGAACCTTACGCGCCGCGTAGTATCTCTTCCGCCTGCATCAGCGTGTCGCAGGTGATGATCTGAACGTCGCCGCGGTAATGAAAGATCGACATGATCTGCAAACCGATGTCGCGGTGCGGGTCAGGAATGACACGAACGACCATCGACGCGCCTTTTTCATTGCACATGTCCATCGCCTTCTCGATGAACGGCGCGCACCCGACATCCATCGATTCAAGTTCGCTGAGATCGGCCAGCAACCGAAAACCGGATTTCAATTTCGCGAGCCCGGATTTGACTTGCTCCAGGCCTTTCTCGGTCTCTTCTGCCCCCACTACTCCGATGTAGCGGATTACGAGCAACCTTTTCGGTTCGTCGATTTCGAAATTAATCACTCTTTGAGACGATTATATTTTTTCAGGAGATCGCGCAACCGATCGTGCGGAAGCGCGTCGACGCGATGGTTGTCGGCGCCGGTCATGGTTTGATTATCCACTAGCGCGTTCACCACCGCTTCTTCGGTGGCTTGGACCACGCCAGTAAAAATTGGGTCGATCAAATCGTTCGGGACCGTTTGCACCGAATGGGTGACCTGGTCGGCAGCCCAAACATTTTTATTCGCGGTTGAAAACACAATGAACAAATCGCCAGAACCGTTACCGGAAATCGTTCCGGTGCGGGCGAGTCCGAGCGAAACGCGGCGCGCGATTCGTTTCAATTGATTCGGCAACAGCGGCGCATCAGTCGCGACCACCGCAATGCATGAACCGGTATCTTCGCCATAAACTGTCCCGGGAATTTCTTTTCCGATCGGGACACCGGCAATGGTTAAAAGCGCGCGCCGTCCGAAATTTGCCTGAACGAAAACTCCCACGGTGAAACTCTGCGCTGGCTTATCTTTTCCGGGTTTGATGTCGATCTTGCGCGACGCAGTACCGTTGCCGCCTTTGAATTCATAACAAATCATGCCAGTCCCGCCGCCCACACTCCCCTCCTCGATCGCACCGCCACGCGCGGAATCGAGAGCGTGAAAAACGTCTTCCGGTTTCACATGAAAGCCGTTTGTGTCGTTGAGCCAACCGTCCCAGGTCTCAGCGACCAGCGGCAAACTCCACCAATATCCGCTGGCATCGGCGGCGCCGTGCTTGATTCGCCACGCGATCACCGCATCGCGCGCAACTCCGACACTGTGGGTATTGGTAATGACAACCGGTCCTTCAAGAAATCCGCTTTCTTCAATCCAATGCGTGCCGGTCATCTCACCGTTGCCGTTCAAACTGAACACAGCCGCGTAAACCGGATCGTTCAGTGAATCGTGTCCGCGCGGAATGATCGCAGTGACGCCCGTGCGCACCGGACCTTTCCCAACAACGAGTTTTCCTTCACCGCGAATAATCGTTGTGTAACCAACTTCGACGCCAGCGACGTCAGTGATGGCGTTGAGTTGACCGGGCGTGCCATCGAACGGCACGCCAAGATCTCGCGCACGAACTGCGACACGAGATTGGGTTCCCGATTTCGGAGGCGCCGACTGCTGCGGCTCGCGAGCATCGACATCAAGCAAAGGTAAGAGCAGGAGCAAGAGCCAGGATGAAGATGTCGATCTTTTCATTAGTTGTATTTCTTTAACTTTGACCAGGCTTGCCGCAAATCGCCGGTAAACCCGCGGCACAGAAAAATATCGAAATGCTCATCGCGCCGCGAGTCCGGATGTTCCACACGACCGACCGCTTCGACGCCGCGGAAATGTTCCCGGTCACCGGTTCCGTCACTCCCAAGAACAATCACGATACTGCCGTCATAATCGCGCGGTCCCCACAGCCAGTAACTTTGATGATTGCAAATCGATTTCGGCAGACCGAGTCGCGGCCCGAAGAAATCGATCGCGCCCGCTTCACCGTAGTTGTTCGCGAAAATTGCCGTTCGCGCCTGCTCTTCCGGTGAAAGTGATTTATAAGCTCGCGCGGTTTCCCGCGCCATTTCTTCCCAGCCGAATTCGTCGGCAAAATACTGTGGAAGCGGACCGGTCGGTTGGTTTTCCGCTTTGGGCGGTTCGAATCCGAGTTTCTTTTGATAGGCGACTACACCTTCGGGCGAAAGAATGGGAGAGATTGTCGGTGCCAGAACGATCGCCGATGCAATAACCAAAACCGCGTAGGCCGCGCGAATCCACTTCCAGCGCGCGGCCGTAATTTTTTCAAGACCAACCGCACCCGCCGCAAAGAGAAGCGGATAAATCGAGGCCAGATAGTAGTTTTTGCCACGCAATGCGATAAACATCGCGAGCAGCGCGAGGTAGACGATACCGAGCACTCGAAACCGCCGGCCTTCGCGACCGAGAAAAAGCCAGATCAAACCGCTGATCCAAAGCGGAAATAAAATCGGGTTCATAATCTGGACTTGATCGAGAATGAATGCGATCGGGCCGCGCACCACATCGCGATGCGTTTGCCGGATGTTGTGCATCAATTCGAGAAACGGGAAATCGTGGCGAATCAGCCAAATCAGATTCGGCAGAAAAATCAGGAACGCGATCACCGCGCCGAACCAAAATTCTTTCGTCATCAAAAACCGGCGCTCTCGTGTCAGAACGAGTCCGACCACAACTGCGACCACGAAAAAGGCGATACCGTATTTCGTTTCCATGCCGATGCCGGTAAAAACACCGAACCAAATCCAGTAACGCGGGTCGTTGCGGTTGATCGCGCGGACGATGCACCAGACACAGGCCATCCAAACCAGCGGCTCGAAAGCATTCATCGTCAGCCAGTGATGCATCACGAGATAGATCGGCACGCAGATCACCGCGAGCGCGGCAAGGACTTGGGCAAACACTTCGCCGCCCATTTCGCGAGCTAATTTGCCGGTCAGCCAAACGGTTGCCGCGCCGGCGAACGCCGGGAAAAAACGCAAACCCGGAAGCCAATCGCCAAAAATATGTCGCGCAACCCAGGCGACGAGCGCAATCAACGGTGGCTGATCGACATATCCCCAATCGAGATGCTCACCGCAACCGAGGTAATAAAGTTCATCGCGAAAAATTCCGTAGCGGTTTGCGGTGAGGAGATGGAAAATTAATTTCGCGCCGGCCAAGGCCAGAACGAGCGCTTCGCCCGAGAGAAAGCGCGATGTCGATCTTGCGTTCACGAAATTTCGGATGCTTTTCTATTTTCGTCCGCGAAGCAACGCATTTAGAATCTAGCGTCATCCCTCCACTTTGAGACCAACTCGCGTCAAATTCGGTTCGATCTGCGCGCTGTATTGTTTTGTTATAGCTGGCTCATTCTCTCCAGCAGCAGGGGCGAATTACAAGGAAAGCGAAAAAGCAAAATTTCTCGCTCCTTGCAAAATGCCCGATGATTTTTTCAAAGGAGACAGGAAATATTGGAACCTGATCCGAAAAAAATTGTTCCTCACCCCGGGGGATTACGCACGGGTCATTATGATCCCAGCATTTCAGCCCGAGATGGTTCTATCAGTTGATGCGATCGTTGATCCGAACGGCAAAGCCCAATTTTTCATCACACTGACACGGCCTTCGGCAAATCTGTTTTACACGATTCCGCAGCCTCCAGCTACGGACTCGACGGGAAGACCCGTTCCTGGTGCGACACCTTATCCGCTTAACAAGATCACAATAAAGAAACTGACGGTCCCAATCGATGCGGCTCTTGCTGCAGCAATTCACGAGACTTGGGTCAGAATGATCTCACGCGCGGACATTCCACCGGAGGATAAGCCTCCGTTGTCCGGTCGTATCATAGCGGTGGATGAAACGGTGTGGTTTTACTCTGTGAAACTTCCTGACGCGCGAATCAAGTTCGCAAAACTGCCGTTGATTACAACGGAAATGCTCGAACGATTCAGACTAATCGCTGGCGGATTCGAGGCCTACTGTGAGGATCCGCCAGCAAAGCGCGCGCGCTATCGACGATGGTTGTTGGAGGACTCGGCACGCGTTAACGAGCAATTAGCGAAGCAATAATTTCATTTTGTATTTTCGCCCTCCACGCAACGCATTTAGACTGATTTTGTGAGCTACGAGGTTTTCGCGCGGAAATATCGGCCCCAGACGTTTGACGATCTGGTGGGCCAGGCGCACGTCTCGCGCACGCTCAAGAATGCGGTCGCGCAAAACCGGCTGGCGCATGCGTATCTGTTCGTCGGTCCGCGCGGTATCGGGAAAACGTCGACCGCTCGAATTTTAGCGAAAGCACTCAACTGCGTGAAAGGGCCGACCGTCACTCCGGACGGCACCTGTGATAATTGCCGCGAGATTGCGGCCGGCAACAGCCTCGACGTCCTGGAGATTGACGGTGCGAGCAATAACGGTGTCGAGCAAGTGCGCGAGCTGCGCGACAACGTGCGCTACGCGCCATCCAAGTCGCGCTACAAAATCTATATCATCGACGAAGTGCACATGCTGACAGCAGCAGCGTTCAATGCGCTGTTGAAAACGCTGGAGGAACCGCCGCCGCATGTGAAATTTATTTTCGCCACGACCGAGCCGCAAAAGGTTCTGGCCACGATCGTGAGCCGCTGTCAGCGATTCGATCTGCATCGGATTCCGGCAAAACTGATTGCCGAACATCTCCAGTTCATTGCCGGCAAAGAAAAAATCACGCTCGAGCCGGCGGCGGCGCACGCGATTGCGCGTGGCGCCGAAGGTGGACTGCGCGATGCGGAGTCGATGCTCGACCAGCTGGTGGCGTTTTGTGGCGAAAAAATTTCGGAAACGGACGTGCTCAATGTCTTTGGGTTCACCAGCGAGCAAACCGTGGTCGATTTGACCGGCAAGATGTTGGGCAGCGAGACCGCCGGCGCGCTCGACGTTCTCTACCAGCAATGCGAAGCCGGCAAGGACATGATGCGGCTAATGTCGGATCTGATCAGCTATCTGCGCGATCTACTCGTGTTCAAAGCCAAACCCGACGCGCTTCAGGAAGATATCGATCCAGAATTGCAGAAAGCGCTCGCAACGCAGAGTGAATTGATTCAGAACGACCGCCTGCTCGATTTGATCGATCAATTTGCGCAAGCTGAAGGCCGAATGAAGTGGGCGCCGAACAAGAAACTGCATTTCGAAGTCGCGATCATCAAAGCGATCCAAAGTTTGAATCAGGCAACGCTCGATGAAGTGATCGAAAAACTGGGCGAGCTGCGCGACGGGAAAACGCCCACGGAAAAAAAAACGTTAGTCGCTGAAACTAACGGCGTCGGCGAAAAAATGACGCCGCGCGTGCAAGAGGGTAGCGCGCGCGTCTCGCGCGCGGCAACGGACGTCCCGTCCGTTGCAAAAGAACCTGCTCCGCGAGACACGGAGCAGCGCGGGCGAGACGCCCGCGCTACCGCAGAAAGGATAGATCCAAATGACATTTGGCAGCGCGCCTACGCAAAAATCCCAACTCAAAAGGCGTTTGTTCGGAATTCGGCCGCGATGGCGCATGTTCTGCCGAGCGACGGTCGCCATTTCGTTCTCGGTTTTTCGCCCGATCAAAAATCGCCAATGGACATTTTGGGAACGGCGACAAACCGCAAACTGATCGAAACGCTTTTGCGCCAAGTCAGCGGCAAAGATTGGACTCTGAAACTGACTGTGCGGGAAAATCTGCCCTCCAAAGCGCAATCGTCCGACGAGAGTCCATCCGAGAATTACACGGACGACCCACTGATTCGCGAAGCGCTGCAGATGTTTAAAGGCCAGATCAGATTCTGAATTCACGACCATGAATCTCAACAAATTGATGAAGCAAGCGCAGCAGATGCAGGCGCAAATGGCGAAAGCACAGGCCGAGCTGGAAGAGAAAACGGTCGAAGTAACGGCAGCAGGCGGAAAAATTAAAGTAACCGCGAACGGCGCCGGTGAAATTCTTTCCATCAAGATCAACAATGAGATTGTCGATCCAAACGACGTCGAATTTTTAGAAGAAGCGGTTTTGAGCGGTGTGCAACAAGCAATTGAACAGGGCAAAGCGCTCGCCCAATCGGAAATGAAAAAAATCACCGGCGGTTTAGGAATGCCGGGATTGTAGTTTTAAGCCAAGCGGTGGAGTGTTGGTCCGAACGTTGTGCTAGGCTGCACCTCGAATCTCGATTTTTTCCGAGGTTGGTTTGACGACCGTACCATCGAGAATCGAAGGCGCACGCGTTCGCTCACATAATCAAGAGTTGCCAGCGTGACACACCGGCCGCATACGCCGTGTGCGCGAGCACCACAGCGCAAAAGGGCGGATAAAACCATCAATTTGTTCATAGTGAAGGTCCTCAATCGATTAGCATCATGTCTCGATTATTGTGGATATGACAAATTGCTTCTCCACGGTCGGGCACTCGTTATCGCCACCCTCACCTCATTCCTCTCCCGAGCAAGGGAGAGGGAGAAGAGCTGTCCGCGCGCCTATAGTTTTCGCATTTCGCGTCTGTGTTTTTCGTAAATACAAACTTCGCTGATCCGCCAGATCGACATCTTCTCGGCCAGCCGGTCAAAATTTTCCGCGAGCTGAGCGTGCGAATGCGCGTCGGACGCGGTCGTAAACGAAATTCCTTTTTCGATTGCCAGCTCAATAATGCGAGCGGCGGGATAAAGTTCGTTCACGGGTTTGCGCCAGCCGGCGGTCGAAAGTTCGATGGCAAGATCACGTGACCGAATGAAATCGAGGGTCCCGTTGACGATCTCGCCAATTTCGGCGGTCGGCCGATGGCCATGGATCTTAATTAGATCAAGATGCGAGAGACAATCGACCAGACCGGTAGCGGCGATCTCGCGAATGCGCCGAAAGTAATCGGCATAGAGATTGTCGATGTTACGTCCTTCGAATTGCGACGCGCCGGTTGGAACGCTGTCGAACATCTGCGTCGGATTTTCCAGGTAATGGACCGAGCCGAGAACGAAATCGAGTTTGTCCCAGTTTTTTTCGACCCACCGTCTTCCCGCGGCTGAAGTCTGCGGATCGTTGTCGAGCTCGATGCCGGCGCGGATTTTCACGTCGGGATTTGCCGCGCGTAGTTTGTCGATCTCATCGAAATTAATTCCGGTATGAAAACGATCGTGATCGGTAAATGCGATGTCGTTCAAACCCCGCGCGCGCGCACCGTCGATCCAGGGCTGCAACAGTTCCCTCGAATATGGCTGAACGCGATGTCCTTGCGGATGGGAATGATAATCGGAGAATAGTTTCATGGTGGATCGGCCGCTCCGCGGGCGATGCTAAGTAAATGCGGCTTCGCCGCCTAGAATAACATCGAGGTCCGAGCCGGATTGGCGTTAACGACTGCTCGATCCACCTACGGCTCGGTCAGAAATTTCTGCCGGACGTGAAGGTCGGGATATTTCGGGAAAAAAACGTCGGCGGTAAAGACTTTCCCGGGCGTGAGATCGCGGGTCGCGATATTTTCCTTATATTCGACGTGCTCACCCGGATTGATGAGAATTGTCCCGGGCTTTTCCTTGATCGCGTGGTTCTCGGACCATTTCGTCAAGACAGCGTTGGCAGAGTTGAGCAATTGAACCTCAATTCGCTGATCAGTCGGAAAATCGAGGGTGATCATGTGATTGCCCATGTTCGTTACCGTGACTTTAATTTCCATTTGTCGAACCTCGGAAAGTCGCACCGGCTGAGGTGAAACTTGCAGATCGAGAACCAGTCCGCGCAATCCGCGGTCGTTATACTTGGGAAGGACTTCGGACGAAGAAAAAGGATGGAAGATGCGACCGATCAAACCTCGTTTCTGCAAGGTCGTGGTCGTAATCGGTGTCGCAGTCGCGGCGGGCGCGGCAGACGGTGCCAGCGAAGGCGAAGGCGACGGCTCGGGCGTAATTTCCTGCGCCAGCAGCCCGGTAGCCGCGGCGAGAACCATGGAGAAAATGATGGCCTGACGAATCATCGACGGATTAAAGACGGGAAGGTAACGTTATCAATCGATCATGAAACCCATTTTCGCGAGTCTGATTGTGGCATTTTTGGCCATTTCTGCCACCGGTAAAGATCGGCATTGCACTTTTCGCGTCCACGCGGAAGCGAATCCGAACGACACTGCCATCTTCTCCAGCTCTATTCGCGCGTTATTTTCCGGAAAACAGGTTGCGATCGAGCGCATGCCGCGTCTGTCCGAGCGCGATGTCGTGGCCTTTTATCCTTATCCAGCCGGGGATGGAAGTTACGGCGCGCTTTTTCAACTGGATGACCACGGCCAGCTTGCCCTCGACGCGCTGAGCATCGAGCGACGCGGCAGTTTGCTTTTCGTATTGATCAATGGCCGGGCGATCACCGAATTGCAGATTGACCGTCGCGTTTCTGATGGGCAGATCTACATCGCTTCCGGTCTAACCAAAGCCGACATCGATTTGATGAAGAAGGATTGGCGACTGATTGGACAACGAAGACGATAAATTTTGATGCGTTGCTTGTTCGTAACCCTGCTCGCCATTTGTTCCCTGCCGCTGAGCGGTCTTGCCCAAGACGAAGCGGCAACTCCGAAAGAATTCGCGGGCCCCGAACATTTCGGGGTTGTCGATCTTGCCTTGCCGACCGACAACGACGCGATTTTTCACGGCGGCGGGCCGGATTTCTATCAATACATCGAACGCGATTACCGCGGCGAAAAATCGACGCCCTGGCAAGGCGGGCAATATGGTTTCGTGCGCGATCCGGAAGAGACGAGTTCGGGCATTGTTTACACACGCTTTCATGAAGGGATCGACATTCGCTGTCTTCATCGGGACGAAAATGGCGAGCCGTTGGATGAAATCCGCGCGATCGCCGACGGCAAAGTTGTCTACGCGAACCCAGTGCCCGGTTATTCAAACTACGGGAAATACATCGTGATTGAGCATCGCTGGGAGGGTTCGCCCTATTTTAGTTTGTATGGGCATCTTAGTAAGATCGATGTGCGAAGCGGCGATACCGTCCATCGCGGCCAGCATATCGCGGTAATGGGTTACACCGGAACCGGAATCAATCGTGAGCGCGCGCATTTGCATTTGGAATTGAATTTGATTCTGACCCACAAATTCCAGGAATGGTACGATGCCTTCCACCAGGACGATCCAAACCACCACGGTATCTACAATGGAATCAACCTGGTCGGGCTTGATATTGCGCGGCTTTATTTGGAGCTCCGCGAAAAACCGGCACTGACGATTCCGGAATTTTTTAATCAGGAAGAGATTTTTTACAGAGTTGCGATCCCGAAATCGCGGCATTTTGAATTGCCGACGCTTTATCCGTGGATGGTCCGCGGAGGTGAAACAACCGAACCGCGGTCGTGGATAGTTAGTTTCGCGCGGAGCGGTTTGCCGCTTCGAATCGAGCCAAGTGATCGAAAGGTGAAACAACCGGAGATCGTTTCTGTAAAACCAAGTCGGCTCAATTCGTCTTATTTGACCAACGGCATCGCCACCGGCCCAACGTCGCACGCGCAGCTGACGGATTACGGCCAACAAATGCTGCGCTTACTGATTTATCCTGATTGAAGATCGACATGGAGGGCGCCGCGCTGTCGGCGCCTCAATATTTTGGACACGACGGCGCGTGTCCCTCCGGAATCAGCAGGAACTTGGCTGGCGCTGCGCGACCGCGACACCATGCGGAATTGCGCCGGCGACAAATCCCAGACATTCAACCGCGCCACTCGGTTTCCCAGGGAGCGCGATCACGAGCGAATCATCAACCACCGCGGCGAGATTGCGGGAGAGAATTGCGTTCGGGGTAATCTTCATCGATTCGGCGCGCATGACTTCACCGAAGCCCGGTAATTCCACTCGCATGATGGCGCGAATGGCCTCCGGCGTAACATCGCGCGGACCAATTCCGGTCCCACCAGTCGTCAGAATCAAGCCGCATCCCTGTTTCGAAAACGAACGGATCGTTTCCTGAATTCGCGCGGCATCATCGGGGATCACGGCTTCGCACAACACGTGCCACTCATTCTTTTGCGCGAACTCTTTGAGCGCAGGTCCGCCAAGGTCTTTATAATCGCCGGCGCTCGCACGATCCGAAACTGTGATTATCCCCGCAACGATCTGCATTTAGATTTTCGTTTTCTTAATCAGACGCACATCGGCGATCTGCATTCTCTTATCAACGGCTTTGCACATGTCGTAAATCGTGAGCAAGGCGATGCTGACTCCGGTGAGCGCTTCCATCTCGACGCCGGTCTGAGCAACAGTCCGCGCGGTGCAGGTCACTTCCGCGCCGTCGCGCACGCCGACAATGTCGATCTTCACATCGCCCAACGGCAGCGTATGACAAAGCGGGATGAGATTCGGAGTTTGTTTGGCGGCTTGAATTCCAGCGAGGCGCGCAGTCGCGAACACGTTTCCTTTAGCGATTCGATCCTTCGAGATCAAATCGAGCGTTTTGCGGTGCAGTTTGATTTTGCCCTTCGCAGTCGCGGTGCGAGTGCTCAGCGGTTTGGCTGAGACATCGACCATTTGGGCGCGGCCGTCCGAGCCGATATGAGAAAGACGGTCCATCGTTCAACCGCCGATGGCGATCATCTTCCGGTCCGGCTGATAATTGTTCCGGAAATCGTGTTGCTCGGGTTTGCGATCAACCACGTCGATGAAAAACTGGCGCAGCTCTTGATCGCTCGCGCCCGCGCGCAGCGGTTTCATGATGTCGAACTCGAGATAACTGCCGAGACAGGGACGCAATTTTCCGTCGCAAGTGAGACGAAGCTTGTTGCAACTCTCGCAGAAATGAAGGTTCGTCATCGCGCCAATAAATCCGATGCGCTGTTCGCGTTCCGGAATTTGATAGTACGTCGCCGGACCATTTGTTCGAAATGACTGCTCGGGAATCAAATTGCCGTAATGTTTCTCGATCGCGCGTTTTGCTTCAGCAACCGGCAGAAAATTTTCATCGCTCAAGACTTCGGTGGTGCTGACCGGCATCATCTCGATGAAACGAAGAATCAGATTGCGCGAGCCTGCGAATTCGATCAACGGAACGAGCTGATCTTCATTGCGACCCCGCATCAGCACCGTGTTCAATTTGATCTGATCGAATCCCGCCGCGATCGCCGCGTCGATTCCATCGAGGACCTTCGCATGGAAATCGCGGCCGGTAATTTGCGAATAGAGATGTCGATCCAAGGTGTCAAGCGAGATGTTGAGAGATTGCACACCGGCGCTACGTAACGCCGCCGCCATCGTTTGTCCGGACGCAACTTCGCGCGCGAGCAGAGTGCCGTTGGTCGAGACACCAAGGCTGGTGATTGCGGAAATCTCTGGAATTTCGCGAACAAAATCGACGACGTCGCGGCGAGTAAGCGGTTCGCCGCCAGTGACCCGCACTTTGGTTACGCCTAAACCGGCAGCGATCCGAATCAGGCGCAGCGTTTCTTCGTAGCTGAGGATATCTTCGCGCGGCAGCCATTCCTGCAATTCAAGCGGCATGCAGTAGTGGCAGCGTTCGTTGCAACGATCGGTAATCGAGACGCGCAGGTACGAAATGCGATGGCCGAATCGATCTTCCATTACGACGCAACGTTACGGTTTTCCCGGTGTTGAATCAAGGAGCTGGGACAATTGACTGACCATACCGCGGCTGTATCATTTTTTATGAAAACAATTTCCAAGGCGCTGTTGTTAGGTTTGGCCGGTGTCGGATTTTGCCTAACAAGTTGCGAAACGCTGGAGAACCGGATTTCCGAGCATCAGGATATGTTCAACAGCCTTTCGCCAGGCGACCAGGCGCTTGTCCGCGAAGGCAAGATACGCTCCGGCATGTCGATGAACGCAGTCTGGCTGGCGTGGGGCTCGCCCGAACAGAAAACGTCCGGCGAAATGCGTGGCCGTGCGACCGAGACGTGGATCTACGTCGAAAATCGTTACGCGCCATACGGCTCGGCCTATTACCCGTACTATGGTTATGGCCCGGGATTTTACGGCGGTTTTGGCGGCGGAGTTGGCGTGATTCGGACGCATCATCATGGGCGGTTCGTCTTCTTTGGTGATCCGTTCTACGACCCCTTTTATTACTCCTACATTCCGCCGACCATTTCGGTCCCCTATCGAACAGTCACGTTTTCCAATGGACGGGTAATGTCGTTCCAGTATTTGGTCCCGCCCTACCGATAAATTCTGGTCGCGTAATAACGCCGAGCGCGCCAGTGTAGCGATAAAGCACATATGGCTTATCGCTCATTTCGACATTTTCTCGAAAGGCTCGAACAAGCGGGCGAGTTGACGCGCGTCGCCGATCCGGTCGACACCAACTTGCTCATCACGGAATGGGCGGACCGGGAAATGAAATCGCCCGGTGGCGGAAAGGCGTTGCTGTTCGAGCAGCCCGTCGTTGACGGAAAGATTTCGAAATTTCCGGTAGCGATTAACACGATGGGCTCGCGCAAACGGATCGCGATGGCGCTCGGCCGCGAGAGCATCGACGAGATTGCGCAGGAAATTCAGTTGATTCTTAAAGCGAAACCTCCGACCGACCTGCGCGAAGGTTTCGCGTTGTTGAAACAAGGAATTCATCTCTTGCACGCGCGACCAAAGCAAGTTCGCGACGCTCCCTGTCAGGAAATCGTCCATCACATCGAGTCCGATGCCGGACGGGCGGAAGATTTTTTGCTTAGTGACCTTCCCATCCTGAAATGTTGGCCGAAAGACGGCGGCCGTTTCATCACGCTTCCAAACGTGCACACCCAAGATCCCGAAACCGGCGCGCGCAACGTCGGCGTTTATCGAATGCAGATTTTCGATGAACGAACGACGGCGATGCATTGGCAGGTCCACAAGGTCGGAGCGCGGCACGGCAAACGTTATTACGAACGCAACGAACGGATGCCGGTGGCAGTTACGCTCGGCGGCGACCCTGCGCTTTCATTTTCCGCCACTGCTCCGTTGCCGGATGGATTGGACGAAATTTTGTTCGCCGGATTTTTGCGACGCAAATCGATTGAAATGGTGAAATGCAAAACGATCGACCTCGAAGTTCCAGCCGATGTCGATTTTGTTTTAGAAGGCTACGTTCAGCCGGGCGAGATGCGACCGGAAGGACCGTTCGGCGATCACACTGGTTACTACACCGCGGTCGAAGATTATCCGGTGTTTCACCTGACCGCGATCACGCATCGACCAGATGCGGTTTATCCGACGACGATCGTCGGGATTCCACCGATGGAGGATTTTTATATCGGCGACGCGGTGGTGAGGATTTTTCTGCCGGTCTTCAAAATGAATTTCCCGGAACTGGTGGACATGACCCTGCCGGCGGAAGGCGTTTTTCACAATCTCGTCTTCGTCAGTATTCGAAAACAGTATCCCTATCAGGCGTTCAAAGTGATGCACGGCTTGTGGGGCATGGGGCAAATGATGTTCAGCAAATATATCGTGGTGGTGGACGAAGATTGCGACGTGCAGAACACCAGCGAAGTCTTGTTCCGCCTCTGCGCGAACACCGACCCCGCGCGTGACACAACCGTCATCAAAAATCCGAGCGATTCACTCGATCACGCGCCAAGCGAACAAAACATCGGTTCGCATATGGGTTTTGATGCGACCCGGAAATTGCCGGGCGAAAATTATCACCGGCAATGGCCGGAGTTATTAAGGATGACCGACGAAGTCAAAAAACTGGTGGATGCGCTGCAAAAGAAAACGCGTTGATCTCACTGAGGAGATCAACGCGTCTCTAAAGTATTGATTCCTAAACTACGGTCGGCGGAATAACTGGCCGGTGTCGACGTCGCGCGTCAGTCCACCCGGCGGAACTCCGCGCAAATCATAAATGCGGCCGGTGTACGGACTACGATACATTCCCGGCCCACCGGCACGTGTCGCGAAGGGAAAACCTCCCGCTGGCGGCGGACCATATTCGCGAGCCCGGTCTTCCTGGATCGCGTGGCCGATCAAGGCGCCGGTTGCAGCACCAGCGGCAGCGCCGATCAGAGCGCCGCGCGGACCACCGCTGGCGAGACCGCCGATGAGAGCACCAGCGCCAGCGCCCGCTGCCGCCCCTTGGCCGGTCGGCGTATCGCACGAGTCGAGACCGAACGTGGCGAGCAGAATGCCACAAATAACTGTGAAAAACTTTTTGTTCATAATAATTTCTTCGTTAGCCAATTCAACCGCGCAAGCAAAAAAACGTTGCGGTCCAATGACGAACTTACCCGGCGGTGAAAATGGACTATGGCTTGCGGAAAAGCTTGTTTACACCTTCGTCCAGAATCAATGTCCCGTGCTTCATTTTTCGGGCATCGTAGACTCGGGCGGAGTACGGGCTTTGCACGAAGCCCGAGGCCGTAGCCGAATGCTCGTTCGCGTTGATTCCCGTCGGGTAATCTTTTCCGTTGGGCATTGGATACTTCTTGGCTGCATCTTCCGGCGTCACCTCAACCGCCTTCTCTGCATCGCCTAATGCATAGACAGTGGCAAGCGGAGCCAGCGTCAAAGACGCGACCAATAGAGCTGAAACTAACGTTAAGTATTTTTTCATATTAATAGTTACGATTTTGATGGCTCAGACGGATGGCGCTATCTTCTCATTCAAAAAAGCTTGAGCAGTTGCGCCCCGATCCGGCCTGCTTTTTCCAATTTGTTGAGGCCATATTCTTTTTCGAAGACATGGAATTTGTCCAGCTCCATTCGCCGCAATAATCCCCGGTAAATGGAAGCCATGATCTCTGCTGCCACCATTGACTTGCGGTCTTCCGCCGGCAACGCCTCGGCCGCGCGCGCGAAAAATTCACGCGCGCGCGCGGCTTCGAACTGCATCAGCCGGACAAAACGGTCGTCGTGTTGTCGATCTTGGAGTTCCTTTTCGGAGTAATTGAAGCGTGCCAGATCTTCCAGTGGCAAATAAATCCGGCCGGCGTGGAGATCTTTACCTACATCGCGGATAATGTTCGTTATCTGCAGAGCCAGGCCGAGTTGGATGGCATATTCCTTACAAGCAGGATTGCGATAACCAAAGATTTCGATGCTGACCAGGCCGACGGCGCTGGCCACGCGATAGCAATAGACCCGCAATTCGTCGAATGTCCGGTAACGCTTGATGCTCAGGTCCATTTCCACGCCGGCGATGATTTCCTCGAGCATTTCGGGAGTGAGCGCGTACTTGGCGATTAAATTGCGCACATCGACTGCAAACGAGGATTCGTTAGGCCGCGCCCTCCGCAGCGATTCGCGCCATTCGCTTAGCCGGCGCCTTTTTCCTTCCACGCCAAGATCGACATCGTCAGCGATGTCGTCGATCACCCGACAAAACGCGTAGAAGGTTGTGATATCGCGCCGGCGTTCGCGCCCGAGTGAAATAAACGCGAGCGCCAGATTCGATTTGCTGGTCCGGGTAATCTTGGCCGCGTTCACGAGCTTGCTCGACTGCGGTTTAATATTCAATCCACGCCTGTTGATAGACGTGGCCGGTTTCGCCGCGACGGAACAAACACACCCACGACGCAAGCAGCCAACCCGTGATAAAGCCGCGGAAGAAAACGAAAATTGATTTCCAGATTATCATCGCGATCAAACGATCGGCGATAGCGCCGCGAACGATCGCATCCGCCACCGTCAAAAAGAAAAAGTGGATTCCGGCAATCAGCAGAAACCAACCGAAACGACTGAGATTATTTCGAATGAATTCGCGATGCGCGCGGATGGCGCCGCGCAGGGTTTCATTGTGGAGGGCGAGCGAAATTTGCACTGAGCTGAAGGCGATGATCAATCCGCACATCAACACTCGCTCGACTGGAAGATAATCAAGGACGTCGGGAATATTCATGAAGTAAGCCAGCAGTAACGGGAGTCGCACAATCAGCGTGCTCACCAGCACGACGATCCCCGCCCATTCCAAAACGTAGCTGAACCGGCGCATGGCGAAGCGGAAAAGTTCGCCTTCCTCGAAACTCAAGCCCCGGATCCAGGCGAAGCAGACGGCGATCAGATAAACCTGGATGTAAACGCCAAAGAGATATTCAAAGATAAACGCCACGGCGTCGACGCTGGCGGAAATTTGCAAGACGCCTTGCGCGGGGAGCAATCCACCCCATAGCGGCAGCGCCCAGTAAATAATCGGTTTGAGCAGCGCCGCCACCGCGCTGAGCAACAAGATCAAATAGATGAGATAACCGGCAAATCGAAATCGCTTATGCAATGCGCGAACAAGCGCGCCGTGCAAGCCGCGCCAGTTGATCAGGATCAGCACGGCCGCGATTGCCGATAACGGATAGGTGGTCGTGGCATTGTCAAAAATTCCAGCGACGCCTTCGAGCGCCGGAATTGGCGCTTCCCGCCACACCTCCATGAATGTCGGCCAATGCCAATTCGCCAGAGACGTAATCTGCGTGAAATCGATATCCGCGGTGCTTTGAATCGGCGTAAAGGTGGAAAATTGAAAAACAAAATAAGCGAACCCCAGCAGAACAAACGTAAGCCAGACCCGTTTGTAACGAACGAGACAACGAAACCCATCGCGCAGCGGGACGCGGATCGGATTAAAGAGCAGCACGATGACGTAACCGCTGAACAACCCGATCAGCGGATAGACGCGGGACAAACCCGTGAACATCTTTTGGCCTAACGAATCAAGCCCCAGTGCGGAATGAACGGCCAGTAAACAAATAATCCGCGTCCGACCAGGTTTCTTTCCGGCACCGGCCCCCAATAGCGGCTGTCGTAGCTGTTGTAACTGTTGTCGCCCATCGCAAAATAGCTGTCCTCGGGGACTTGAAACGTTTTTGTCGGATCGGACAAGACCAGATGCCCCGGACCATAACCTCGATATCCGTCTTGGGCCGACATCACTCGCTCGAAGCCAAAACCTTCCGCGATCTTCCCATTCGCATACAACTTCGGCGGCTCAATCCGCAGCGTGTCGCCCGGCAAACCGGCCAGGCGTTTTATATAGAATTGAGTCTGATCGCCAATGTCGGGAATATTTTTGGTTCGAAAAACGAATACATCGCCCCGGTGCGGCTTGACGAAGTTGTAACTGAATTTGTCCACGAAGACCTGGTCGCCGGTATCGACCGCGCCGCGGGCAATGACTTCCCCGCGCCGATAGCGCATTCCCGGTGAGACCCTGAAGTCGGCTCCTAATTGCTCGGGTGGACAATAAACCCGGATTGGTTGTTGGTGCTGCCAGATGATCCGGGACCAGGTGAAGAAAAAGAAAAACTTCTGGCGTTGGACTTGCAGAACCTCGTCGTCTTGGCCGGCAACCACATTGATGTAGTTGCGCCCGCGAAGAATGAAGTCAGCAACCTGCTGAAGAATATTTGGCGGTTCCGATTTCATCGGATGCCCGATGATTCCGTTTAGTGTCGGTTGCATCGAACCGGTCGGTATTTTGAACGGCTGCAAAAAATAGGAACGAATGCCGACCGCCACCACGATCGCGACCAGAATCACTTCACAATTTTCCCGCCAGTGGGACTCCCACGTTACCGGGGTGAGCTGATGCAATTTCGCGTCCAGCTCTTCGGCCCGGCTTTCGATTTGTTTTCGATCCCGCTGCCGCAAAGCAGCATGCAGACGCCGTATGTCTGCGCCGATTAGATCGTACGTTTCCGTGTCCAGAATATCGCGTTTGTACCGCAAATATTTCTGGGCATGGCGGAGCAACAGTTTGCTGTGTTTAACGTAGCGCGGCGTGAACATGAGTTAAATGACGAAGCACGAATGTCGAATGTCGAAACTATGACAAAATTCCAATGACAAAGGCGAACCACTCAGACGGCGTTGCGTTGTTGATTCGATATTAGTCATTCGGATTTCCTTCGGCATCTGTCATTCGGCATTCGTCATTGTGCCTTGAGCACCTCAATGAACGCTTCCTGCGGAATGTTGATCTTCCCGATGCTCTTCATTCGTTTTTTTCCTTCTTTCTGTTTCTCCAGCAGTTTGCGTTTCCGGGTGATGTCGCCGCCGTAGCATTTCGCGGTCACGTTTTTTCGCAAGGCTGAAACGCTCTCGCGCGCAATTATTTTGCCACCGATGGCGGCCTGGATCGCCACCTGGTAAAGCTGCCGCGGAATCACTTCCTTTAACTTCGACGCCAGCTGACGTCCCCTGCCCTCGGCGCGGTCTTTGTGCACGATCGTGGAGAACGCGTCCACCGGCTCGCCATTCACCAGCAGATCGAGCTTCACCAGTTTCGCCGCCCGATAACCCGCATGCTCGTAATCCATCGAACCGTAACCGCGGGTGATCGATTTAATTTTATCGTTAAAATCAACCAGGATCTCGTTCAACGGCAGTTCGCAATGCAACATCACTCGCCGCGAATCCAGCGTCTCGGTGTGGTCCATTTGTCCGCGCTTTTCCAAAATCAATTGCAACAGGTCGCCGATGTTTTCGTTCGGGCAAAGCACGTAGGCTTTCACAATCGGCTCGCGGATTTCTTTGATCTGGCTCGGATCAGGCAAGTGCGCGGGATTGTCGATCAAGATGGTTTCGCCACGCGTCGTTTCGATTTCGTAAATGACGCTTGGGCTGGTCGCGATGATGTCCATGTCGTACTCGCGACGTAAGCGTTCCTGGATGATTTCCATGTGCAGCAGCCCGAGAAATCCGCAGCGAAAACCGAAACCGAGCGCGACCGAACTTTCGGGCGTGTAGACAAACGCCGAATCGTTTAAACGCAGTTTGCCGATCGCCGTTTTCAAATGTTCGAAATCGCCGGTGTTGATCGGATAAATTCCGCTGAACACCATGGGATGAATTTCCTGAAAACCGGGAAGCGCCTGTCGCGCGGGATTACGCTGATCCGTGATGGTGTCGCCGATCTTCATGTCGGCAATGGTTTTGACGTTCGCGATAAAATAACCGACGCCGCCCGCGCTCAGCCTCGGCTGCACAAACATCTTCGGCGTAAACACTCCCACTTCCTTGATCTCGTAGCGTCCATCGTTGCTCATCATCCTGATGGCCTGGCCCGGCTCCATCTTTCCCGACACCACGCGGACGTGACCGATGACTCCGCGATAAACGTCGAACACCGAATCGAACACGAGCGCACGCAATGTCGCGTCCTTCGGTTTCTCCGGCAGCGGGATCCGATGCACGATCGCTTCCAGAATTTCTTCGATCCCGATTCCCATCTTCGCGCTCGCTTCGATCGCCTCCTCAGCTGGAATCGCAAGAATTTCCTCGAGTTGACGCTTTACCGACGGCACGTCCGCGTTCGGCAAATCGATTTTGTTAATCACCGGTACAATGGTCAGACCCTGTTTGTGCGCGAGATGCACATTCGCCACCGTTTGCGCTTCCACGCCTTGCGCAGCATCGACAATCAGGAGCGCACCTTCACATGCGGCCAGACTTCGCGAAACTTCGTAGGCAAAATCGACGTGGCCCGGCGTGTCGAGCAGATTCAATAGATAAGTCTGCCCGTCCTTCGCCCGATAATTCATCGTAACTGGATGCGCTTTGATCGTGATCCCGCGCTCGCGTTCGAGATCCATCGAATCGAGTAATTGGTCCTGCTTGTCGCGCTCGTGGATCGTGCCCGTCGTCTCGAGCAATCGATCGGACAACGTGGTTTTGCCGTGATCGATGTGCGCGATGATGCAGAAATTGCGCGTCAATTCGATTCCCATGAAAGTCGCACTATGCAGGGCCTTTCTTCTCTTGTCATCCCGACCGGAGTCGAGACATCTCTAAATATTTCTGAAGAAAAATTGTAGGCAGGCACTCCGCCTGCCAAACTTTCGAATTGGCAACCGACGCGGTTGACCTACAAGTTAAGACCGACAAGCATGCCGAAGCTGATTCTCACCACTGAAGCGCAAGGCAAAGTCGCTTATGAATTTGCCGAGCGTTCGATCACTATCGGTCGCGCGCCGGACAACGTGATCGTGATCGACGACCCATCGGTTTCGAATCGGCACGCGCAATTGGAGCTGATCGGTGAGACGTATCGCCTCAAGGATCTCGATTCGACCAACGGCACGAAGGTCAATGGCGTTCCAATCACCGAAACGGCTCTCCGTTTCGAAGACCGAATTCGCTTCGGCGCAGTCGAAGCGCGTTTCGAACCCGATGTTGGCGGCTCGCAACCGTTGCCGCGGCGGGAAATCATCGAAGCCAAACCGGCCGAGTCGAGTGCAACACCATCCGGTTTCGGTAACGCATCGCCGTTCCGGCAAGGATCGACAACTCGCGATCCGGCGCGCCTTGTTCTTCTAGGCATAGGCGCAATCGCACTCCTAACGTTCCTCGGAAGCATGATCGCCGTGTTGCTAATGCGCGCGCCCTGATTTCTCTTTGTCGTCCCGAGCGGAGTCGAGGAATCTCTCACTATTTCAGTTGTTCCAAGCTCAGAAATATTTAGAGATGTCTCGACTCCGCTCGACATGACAGAAATGCAGAAACGCTTATTGCTTTTCGATATCGACGGCACCCTCATTCATTCCGGCGGCGCCGGAGTCGAGGCGCTTAAGCTCGCGCTGACCGAACGCTTCGGAATCAAAGACGATCTGCACGATATCGAAATCGCCGGGATGACCGATTCCGGAATTGTGACCAGCATCCTGAAGAAACACAAAATCCCGACGACCGCCGAAAACGTCGCCGCGTTTCTCGACAGCTACGTCCATTTTCTCTCGCTCGAATTGCCCCGGCGCAAAGGAAACCTTCTTCCCGGCGTGCTCGAGTTGCTCGAACGATTGAAAACGCGAAAACATCTCGTGCTCGGGCTTCTCACCGGCAACGTCTCGCGCGGCGCACAACTCAAACTTGGCCACTACGGCGTCTGGCATTTTTTTGAATTCGGCGCTTTCGCCGACGACCACCACGATCGGAATCAACTCGGAGCATTTGCCCGTGCCCGCGCGGAAGAAAAGCACGGCCGTGAATTTTCCGCAGACGAGATCGACGTCATCGGCGATACGCCGCGCGATATCGCCTGCGGAAAGGCGCTCGGCGCGCGCACCATCGCGGTCGCCACCGGCACATGGAGTCGCGAAAAACTCGCCCAACATCATCCCGACATTTTAATTGATGATCTTTCTGATGTTGGCCGTCTAATTAATACGCTCGGTTGGTGATCCACCGGCGATGCTTGGGAGACATGACAACGAAACCGCCACTCCCTCCTCTTATGTCACGAAAAGAACAGCCAAATGTTTTGCCGCTTGAGGGCGAGATCGACCTCCACGTTTCGCCGGAGGTCGCCGCATCGCTCCGGACCATGATCGCGAAAAAGCCGAAGCAGCTGGTTGTCGATCTTAGCCGAGTCAGCTATCTCGACAGCTCCGGTCTGGCCGTGCTGATCGAAAACATGCAAAAGGTCCAGGAATATGGCGGCAAATTCGCGCTCGCCGGTGTTCAGGAAAGCGTCCAACACATCTTCGAGATCGCCCGCCTCGATCAAGTCTTTCAAATGTTCCCCGACGTCGACTCCGCTCTCGCGGAGAAGTAATTTAGAGGCGACGCGTTAGCAAACGGTTGCTATTTCGGAACACAATTTGCTGCAAATTGCGCCTAAAAATGGCGTTTTCAGATTCGGTAAATGTTCTCCCTCTCGAGGGCGAAATCGATCTTCATGTTTCTCCGCGAGTCGATAGCTCGCTCGCTTCGATGATTGCCAAGCGTCCTGAGCACCTCATAGTCGACCTTTCCCGAGTTACATTCATCGACAGCTCGGGGCTGGCTGTCTTGATCAACGCAATGCAGGACGTCAAAAAATATGGCGGCAAGCTCACGCTGGCTGGAATCAATAATAACGTGCGATCGATTTTCGAAATGGCCCGGCTCGATCAAATCTTCCTGATTGATCCTCGCGACGACGCACTGCTCGCTGCCGATTGAACCAAGGTCTCCAGCGTCGCTGTGACGTTTTTGGAAATGTCAAACTGCGATGCGCGCTCGATGATTGTGGATCTTGCTGAAGTGCGCCGCGATGCGTCCGACCAGAACTGAATTGCGTCGCGCAGTGCCGCGACATTGTTTGGAACATCGACAACCGATCCGTGGACGCCATTCTCGATAATTTCGCTGAAGCCGTTGTCGCGGGTGGTAATGACGGGCAGTCCGGAGGCGAGCGCTTCCAGACAGGCATTTGAAAACGGATCGTAAATGCTCGGCAAAATGAAAATGTCCGCGGCAGCGCAAATTGGCCGGAGATCGTCAACTTCGCCGAGAAAGCGCACGGGCTCTTCGGTAAAAAAACGTTTTGGCTTATAACCACGTGCGTCTCCACGTCCAGCAACGAGCAAACGTAGTTTGCGATCGCGACACAGCTCGAACGCTTCGATCGCGAACCGAAGACCTTTGCGTTCCCAGCCCGAGCCGGCAAACAACAGCGCAATGTCGTCCGGCTTCAGTTTTAGGTCGGCTCGGGATTTCTCACGCAGCGTCGGATCGAATCGAAATTGCTCGAGCGGCACGCCGTTACGGACGATGTCGATCTTGTCCGCGGGATAGCGGTAAAGATCGATAATCTCGTTTTTTACCATCTGCGAATTGGCGATGACGCGCCCCGCGCCGCCTTTTGTAAAGAGCGATTCCTCGAGTTTCAAGATGTCGCGATGTTTCCGATTAATCCCACGAACAAATCGTTGCAGCGGCATTTCAAACTTTCTTCGCCGGTTCAGCCAGGCTTGATGCACGCCATCGCCCGCGCGGTAAACATCGCAGCGCCAGACGCGTTCGAGACTGATCAGGACGTCGCAGTTAATTTGTGGACGCAACTTCTCCAGCTCATTGGCGAATCCGATCGCCGAGCTCGCCTCCACACGCGTGATCGAACCGAACGGCCATTCATTAATCGGCCAATCGCCTGTCGCAACGAGCTTCGTTTCGTGGCCAAGATCGACAATCCCCTGCGCCAGTCGCTTCAAGTAAGCTTCCGCGCCGCCGCTCGGCGAGTAGCCGCGACGAACAAAAGTAATGATGAGTTTCCGAGTATCCGCCAAACACGCCAAATGACGCCAAATTTCCCTGCAAAAGCAATGTATCTTTGACTTTTAGCGCGCTTTAGCGTGTTTAGCGGACGCTTCTCACAATCTTGTGTCGATGAGCCAATCTTTGCTGCCGAAAAGTTTGCTCTATTCAATCTTCGCGCGAATCGGCGGGCCAGGGCTCGATACCGATTCGTTTGAGGCTCTGCGCGCCTCGTACCGAGGAAAATTTCTCGGAAAAGCAATCGCTTACGACAATCGCCAACGCGAAATCCCTTCCCGGTTCATTCAGTCGCTCCGCTTGCATCCGGTCCGGCTGATCTCGTTCCTCGATCGCCCTTATTATTATGGGGCGAAGAAGAAATACCTCGATTGGATCGCGTCCCGCCATCTCGACACCGGCCGCTACGATTTCTTTCATAGCTGGTCGGGGGATTGCCTGGAAGCGCTGCGGGTCGCGAAAAAGAGGAAGATTCCCTCCCTGATCGAAATTCCCACATGGCACCGGCGCAGCCAGCAATCAGCAATCAGAAATCAGCAATCAGAAATCAGAAACTGGAAGTCGCGGTTCTTGCTCGAGCGCGAAAGATTTCTGGAGGAATACGAGCTCGCCACGCTGGTCGTGGTTCTTTCCGAAAAAGCGGCCGAATCCTTTCGCGTCGCGGGTTTTCCCGATGAAAAATTATTTTATCTGCCGCGCGGTGTCGATATCGAACGTTTCAAGCCGGGAACGCGTCCGCCAATTTTCCGCGCGATCTTTTCGGGCGCGCTGATCGAGCGCAAAGGGATTCATCACCTGCTCGAAGCGTGGCATCGACTGAATCTGCGCGATGCCGAACTTTGGTTGCTCGGCACTGTTCATGATGAAGCGAAGCCGTATTTGAAAAAATTCGGGCGCGAGAACATCCGCGTTCTCGGTTTCAAGCGCGATCTCGAAAACTATCTCAATCAAGGATCGGTTTATGTTTTTCCTTCGCGTTTGGAAGGCAGCGCCAAAACGATTTACGAAGCAGCCGCATCCGGGTTGCCGATGATCACCACTCGCGAAGCGGGCGACGTGGTGCGCGACGGCGTGGAAGGGATCATTGTTCAGCCGGGAGATGTCGATGCGATCGCGGCTGCAATTGAGCATTTGTATCGCCATCCTGAGATTGTCGCCAGTATGAGCGCCGCTGCACGACAACGAGCAGTGGAGAACTTTACCTGGGACCATTATCGGACGCGCTTGTTGGCCGCCTACGAAAGATCGATCCAAATGGAGCGATAATCTACCCAACCGTCGCAACGCTTGAACCCCTCACCTCAATCGTCTCCCCTCACAAGGGGAGAGGCGAATTAGAAAACACGACCGCTCGAAGACGCGCTAGAACTTGCATTGAGCACTGATACTTCTGCCTCTCCCTTTGAAAGGGAGAGGCTATGGTGAGGGTTGAAAACTCCGCGCCGCTACAGATGAACATCCTGCTCATTCAGCTCAAGCGCATCGGCGACCTGATCCTGACCACGCCGGCGATCGCGGCAGTGCGCGAGAAATTTCCGGACGCAAAGCTAACGCTCGTGATTTCATCCGAGGGTAAAGCGCTCGCGCCGGCGATTGCGGACGTTAACAAGCTTTTGGTTATGCCTCGCGGCTTCCGTGGATTTGGGACGATCGCCACGATCACCCGCGGCAAATTCGATTATTGCGTCGATTTCACGCGGAACGATCGTTCGGCGCTGCTCGTCCTTCTCTCGCGCGCGAAAAAGCGGATCGTTTCGTTTCGAATCAAGGCGCGCTCAAAATTTCGAACGCGATTTTACAACGAGTTTGTCGAGCACCGGATGCGAGACATGCACACAATCGATTATCACCTTGCGCTCCTCGAACCGCTTGGAATTTCCAACCCTTCGCGCGCGGTCCGGTTGGAATTGCCGAAAAGCACGCGCGAAACGGCTGACGAATTGTTGAGTGCGCACAATATCAGAAGAAGCTTCATCGTTTTTCATCCCGGCTCGGCGCGCGCGGAGAAATTTTGGAATGCGCAGCGATGGGCTGACGTGATTAACCACGCCGCCGATAATCACGATGTCGATCTTGTGTTGACCGGCGGCTCTTCGCCGCTCGAGCAAGCGCACATTGGCGACATCAAAGCAAAAGTGCGGCACCGCGCCCTCGATCTTTCCGGCAAAACCGATCTGCTCACCCTCGCGGCACTGATCGGCAAAGCGCGTTTATTGGTTACGGTCGATTCCGCGCCCATGCATCTGGGATCGGCGACGCGGACACCGCAAGTGATTCTTTTTGGCCCGACCAATCCGTTTCACTGGCATCCGCGTGAAAGTCCGGCGTTGATTTTACAAGGAATCTCGGGATCGCCATTGACCGAATTCGTGCCCAAGCAGCCGCGGTTACCGATGAACCAAATCTCGACTCAGGCGGTGATCGATGCTATGGAGACGCTGTTGTCGGCTCCGGCAACGTCGCCACCGTTATGAGCAAGGCAGAAGGCGCCAAAGTAAAACTCTCGTTCTGGGAAACCATGCGGACAGCATGGAGACCGTACCGGCGGCTCTACAGCTACGCCGGACCTTACAAATGGCGCTTTGTAATCGGCCTGGCATTCGGCATCGCCTATGGTTTGGTAAATTCGCTGCTGCCGCTGACGGTATTTCAGGTTTCGAATTTCGTTTTCCACGGCGCTGCGCCAAATCCGCGAGCGGTGATGGCGCATCGCGAAATGTTAAACGTCGGCCCGAAGATCGATTCGATCGTTTGGATTTGTCTCGCCATTCCGCTGGTGATGGCGGTCCGGAGTCTCTGCTCCTACGGAAACACTTACTACATGAACTGGGTGAGTAACAAAGTCGTCAACGATGTTCGCAATCAGCTTTTCGCCAAGATAATGCACCATTCGATGGATTTCTTTAATCGGATGCAAAGTGGCTTTCTCATGTCGCGCATCGCCAATGACACCCGCAACATGCAGCAAGCGCTGGCGAGTGTGAGCAGCGACGTGTTCAAACAGCCCATCACCATCGTCGGCGCAGTGGCCGTCCTCCTTCTGATGGATTGGAAGTTTACGTTAGTCAGTCTGGTTCTCTTTCCGATTTGCATCATCCCGATCCGCATCTTCGGTCGACGCGCCCGCGCCGCTGTGCAACGCGAGCAAACGGGCGGCGTATTGATGTCGGTGACAATGCAGGAGAGTTTCGCCGGCATTCGCGTGATCAAATCGTTCGCGCGCGAGGAGCAGCAGGAAAAGATATTCCGGCGCGGCGCGCAACAGTCGTTCGCTCATACGATGCGCACGGTAAAAGCCACGGAAGCCGTCGGGCCGCTCGTTGAAATCATCGCCTCGATCGGTGTCGGGCTCGCGCTTCTCTATGTTTACGCGGCGAACCTCTCAGCCGGTCGCTTCTTCGGATTGATCTCGGGTATCTTCATTATTTATGACCCGATCAAAACGCTGAGCAAACTCCACATCGTGATGCAGCGATCGCTCGGTGCTACCACCCAGATCTTCGCGATCCTTGATTCGACACCGGCGGTGCAAGATGCGCCAAGTGCCGTTGAACTGGCTTCCTCCCAAGGCCGGATTGATTTTGAAAACGTAACCTTCCGCTACTCGACTGGTGTAATCGACGCAGTGCGCGATATCAATTTGCACATCGAGCCGGGCAAAACTTATGCACTGGTTGGCGCGAGCGGCGCGGGTAAGAGTACCATTCTCTCACTGATCTTGCGCTTGTACGATCCAGTCTCCGGCACAGTGAAAGTTGACGGCCACGATTTGCGCACGTTGACGCAGAAATCTTTGCGAGCGCAGATCGGCCTCGTTACCCAGGAAACATTTTTATTTCACGACACCATCTTCAAAAACATCCAGTTCGGCCGGCTCGACGCGACTGCCGAAGAAGTTTACGCCGCGGCGCGGACTGCCTTCGCCCATGAATTTATTTTGGCGCAACCCGATGGTTACGACACGGTTATCGGCGACAAAGGCTGCCTCATTTCCGGTGGTCAACAACAACGGCTCGCCATCGCGCGCGCGCTTCTCAAAAACGCGCCCATCCTGCTTCTCGATGAAGCGACTTCATCACTCGATACCGAATCGGAAAAGCAGATCCAGAAAGCGCTCGAGAAACTCGCCGCCGGCCGTACCGTCATCGCAATCGCACATCGGCTATCCACGATTTTGTCGGCGGACCAAATCGTAGTCCTCGATCGCGGCAGTATTAAAGAAATCGGTACCCACGCCGAACTGCTGGAAAAATCGGGTTACTATCGTCGCCTCTACGATTTGCAATTTAATCAAGCAACTGACGTCACTTCAGAAGCCGCCTCCGAGCCCGACGTGCTCGCCGAAGAGCTCGTTTAATTTTTCGCGCCGCGAAATTGTAAGATCGACATCCCATCCCAACAAAATGCCGCTTAATTTCGATCTCCATACTCACTCGTTCTTTTCCGGCGACGGCGTGTCGAGTCCGGAAGATCTGATCGCCGGCGCGCGCGCGAAAGGTTTGCACGGCATCGCGATGACGGATCACAACACCTGCGACGCGGTGACCTACATGCTCGAAAAAGGTTTGATGCGTGTCGACGGCCAGCCGGTCGACGGCTTTCTCGTTTTGCCGGGGGTCGAAGTCACGACCGCAGACGGTCACCTCCTTTGCATCGGCGCGCAGCTGCCTTACTTGAAAGGAAAACCGGCGCGCGAGGTTTGCGAGATGATTCATCAACGCGGCGGCCTCGCGATTCCACCGCATCCCTACGATCTTTTCCGCGCCGGGATTCGTTTCTCGGTCCTGGAAACGCTTCCGGTTGATGCGATCGAAGTTTTCAACGCCGCCACCACGCTGCGCCGCTATAACCGTTACGCATTCAAGTACGCGCAGATCCGCGGTCTGCCCATGGTCGCGGCCAGCGATGCGCACCACGCCGCGGCCGTCGGCACCGCCTACACTATTTTGAACACGAACGATTTCTCCGTGAAAGGAATCCTCGCCCAGATCCTCAAGAGCAATGAGCTCAACCAAAGATATCTCACCCCTCGCGACAGCCTCCGCAAAACCTGGAACAACTGGCTCCGTCTTCGTCGCCGCAAAAAAATTCCCGAACTCGCGGCCAAGGATAGCGGCAACGGTCGCTAAAAGCTTCAAAGTTGTTTTCTACTTTCTAATTTCTACTTCCTACTTCGTTCACCATGGCCGCCTATATCATTGTTGAAATCGAAGTTGTCGATCCAGTCGGCTACGAAGAATACAAAGAACAAGCCGCGGCGACCGTTCATAAACACGGCGGCAAATACATCGTCCGTGGCGGCAAAGCCGAAGTTCTCGAAGGCGATTGGAGCCCGAAGCGCATTGTCGTGCTCCAATTCGACTCGATGGAGCGCGCCAAAGAATGGCTTAACTGCGAGGAATACCGCGAGCCGCGCAAGATGCGCCATCGCACTGCCAAGACCAACATGATCCTTGTAGAAGGCGTTTAGCTGCTGATTGGGCTTGAGCTAACATCGCGGAGCAGACTCTCGACGTCGCGTTTGTTGTAAAAATTCCAGAGCGCTCCTTCGCGTCGGAGCAATCGCTCACCCAAGGCCGACATCAACGCGCGGTCGTAATATTTGTTCACGTTTTTCGAACTCAGATTTTCGTCCAACTCCGCCGCGGCTGGAAAAAATTTTGCCAATTCACGACCGCGCGAAACGATCAGGTCTTCGTATTTGATCAGCGCTCGCTCCGGCAAAAAGCGCCGGAAGCGATCGTAAAACCATCCCAAAATGTGAATCTGTCTTTCGATTGGATCGGATTTGGTTGCGAGATCGCTCGCAAGAGCGACATCGAGTTTTTCGCCAATGGGCAACCGGCCATCTTTAAGGGGAAATCGGTCGAGGCTGTTCCATGACGCTAGCGTCGCCAGCGGATTCCGGATGATTGCATAGCATTCAAAACGTTTCGACAAAGTTTCGAGCAGCGCTGAAAACGCCGCCGGATGCTTCACCGCCAGCGTAAAATTTTGCGACAGCGGTTTGTCGACATCAACTCGCCCGTGCTCAGTGTGTCGCAATCGCGTACCGGCACGGTTAACTTGATCATCCGCTACGTTATCTGGAATTTTCCCCCGCACGTGTTTTGAGATGGCAAAACCGTGTTCGTGCAGGGATTTTCGAATTGCCGCGCAGAAATTTTCGATCAAATCTGCCACCGCGTCGCCATCCCGGCAGTCCGCAAAATCCCACACGTTCATCGGCTCATGCAGAGCAACCGTATCGGGCAACTTGTTCAGCAACGAACAAATCAGCGTCGTTCCGGAGCGCGGCGTTCCCGTGATGAGCACATTGCGCACGGCGCTGACTACCACGTCGATTTTACCGGTGCAACAACGCCACCGCGCGGTGGCAAGACTGAAGTGCTGGAGGGCGATCGGAATCCGGGTGTTGCAAAGAATGGCCACCGCACGAATGCCCAACCGCCGCATTGGGTTCGTTAGTCAGAATGAAATGAATCCCCTACCTTCCAAATAGCAGGTCGCGCAACGCTTTCGGATCGGTCACCGGCACTTTGCAGGTAAAATTTTCGCAAACGTAAGTTGCCGGTTTGCCATCGATTGGAGTCATCGCGCGGATGGCTTCGTTTTTGCCGGAAAAGAATGTCTGGCCTTCGCCACCATCGGCCAGGATCAGAATTTTGTTCGGCAGGAAATGCCGATGAATTTCCGCGAGCAGCGCCTTCGTTGCGTCAGTGTCGGTCCTCCCCGCGATGACGATTTGGCGTGGCTTGGTCAGCGAGTAATCGAGCGCGACGAGCATTTGGGGCATCGCGCTGGCAAAATGGGAGAGCGTTGGGGCAAATCCGTCGATCGTTTTCTTGGCGCGATCTTCGAGTTGTTTGTCGTCGCGCAGTTGTGCAAGTCGCAAGAGATTGAGTGCGGCGATCGAGCTCGCCGCCGGCTCGGCGCTGTCGTTATCGTCTTTCATTCGCAGGACGACGCTCGCGTCCTGGCCGCTCGTAGAAAAGTAGCCGCCGTTCTTGTTGTCAAAGAACAAGCGGTCCTGCGTTTCTTGCAACTCGATCGCAAATTTCAGCCACTCGATGTCGAACGAGGCTTCGTAAAGATCGAGAAGTCCCTGAATGACGAACGCGTAATCGTCGGCAAAGCCTTCGATATCGCTGCGACTTTCGCGATAATTGCGAAAGAGTAATTTGCTCTTTTGGTCGTAAAGATTTGCGCGCAGAAATTTCGTCGCGCGTATCGCAGTTTCGAGATAGCGCGGTTCGTCCAAAACTTGGGCGCCGCGCGCGTAGGCCGAAATCGTCAAGCCGTTCCAAGCCGCGATGATTTTGTCATCGAGATGCGGACGCGGCCGCTGGCTTCGGATCGACAATAGCTTCTCGCGACTGCGTCTGAGCGAGTCTCGAACTTGATCTTCGTTCTTCCTAAAATGCTTCGCCGTCTCGGCAATCGTGTGACGCTCGATCAAGATATTTTTGCCGCGGAATTCGTCCTGCGGATCGCTTCCTTCCGGCGCGTTACCGTGGGCCTGGACGCCGTAGTGAAATTTGAACACAGCTGAATCGTCTCCGAGAGCGGCGTCGATTTGTTTCTCGGTCCAAACATAGAATGCGCCTTCGCTCTTCTGTGGCGGCGCTCCCTGAGCGCCGGGTTCATCAGTGCGACGGTCGGAGACCGCCGCTACAGTATCAGGACTGTCCGCGTCTTCAGCCGAAAAAAATCCGCCCTCTTTCGACGTCATGTCACGCGCGACGTAATCGAGAATATCGCGGGCGACTGCTTCAAACCCCACCCTCAGCTGCCGCTTCGCGACTTCCTCTCCCTGGCCAGGGAGAGGATTGAGCTGAGGGTCGTTTGTGATTTGGAATGCGTCCAAGTACGCCAGCGCAAGTTGCGCCTGGTCGTAGAGCATCTTTTCGAAATGCGGCACGTGCCAGTAGCGATCGACCGAGTAGCGGTGAAATCCGCCGCCAAGATGATCGTGCATTCCGCCGGCCGCCATTTTCCGGAGTGTGACCAAATCCATATCGAGCGCGCGCTTGCCGGACTCGCTCTTCGGATCGCGCGCATAAAATCGCGTTAGAAAATTCAATGCGACCGGGCGCGGAAACTTCGGCGCAGTGCCGAAACCGCCTTCCTTGTCGTCGAAACTCCGAGCGAATTGGTCGTAGGCGGTTTGAAAGAGTTGATTGTCGATCTTGGCGGCGGTTTCGGGCTGCGCGTTTTGCGATTCACGGAGGGCCTCCAGAATCTTTGATCCCTGCTCGGCAATTTTTTCGTGGTCCTGTTTCCAAGCGGTGGCGATCCGTTCGAAGACTTTTTTAAAAGCAGGCTGACCGTAGCGGTCCTCCGGCGGAAAATAAGTTCCGCCAACAAATGGTTTCAGATCGGGCGTGAGCCAGACACTCATCGGCCAACCGCCGCCGCCAGTTGTTGCTTGGACAAACGTCATGTAAACGCGATCGACATCGGGCCGTTCCTCGCGATCGACTTTGATGTTCACGAATTCGCGATTCATCAACGCGGCTGTCTCTTCGTTCTCGAACGACTCATGCGCCATTACGTGACACCAGTGACAGGTCGAATAACCGATCGATAAGAAAATCGGCTTGTTTTCGCGGCGCGCTTTGGTGAACGCTTCCTCGCCCCATGGATACCAATCGACCGGATTATGCGCGTGCTGAAGAAGATAAGGCGATTTCTCTTGCCCGAGCCGGTTGGTGTGCGCCGGGTTAGCCGGTTGAATTTCCGCGGCCATGGGAGTTGGTGTCACTGATCAGCTTAACGTGAGAACTCAAAAGCGGAAGCAGCGGGTTTACGCTAAGGTGGATCGCGTTCTCCGAACGCGATGTTAATACTACGCGGCCTAAGGTCGCCTCTTGCTTGGCATCGTCCTCGGAGAGGCCGATCCATCTAGAGAAGTCGACAATGGATAACACACATCTCGTTTTTCTTTGCATCGCGATCGCGGTGATCGCGTTCCTCTACTCTTCGGTCGGACACGCCGGCGCATCAGGTTACATCGCGACGATGACTTTATTTGGTCTTGCGACAACCGTCATTCGGCCGACCGCGCTCGTCTTGAATATTTTGGTGGCAACGATCGGTTCATTTCAATTTTGGCGCGCCGGCCATTTCTCTTGGAAATTATTTTGGCCGTTCGCGCTCCTTTCAATTCCCGCAGCTTATCTCGGCGGTTACATCCAACCGTCCGCTTCAATGCTCAGAATTCTGATCGGACTTGTTCTGCTTTTTTCAGCTATTCGATTGATTTTTCGCCGCGGCGATCCCAAAGACACCGCGGCTCCATCGAAACCGGCTGCGATCGGAGTTGGAGCAGGCTTGGGATTTCTCTCCGGTCTGACCGGGACCGGTGGCGGAATTTTTCTCACACCGCTTCTTTTATTCTGCCAATGGGCGCACATCCGTCAGGCGGCGGCCGTGTCCGCGCTGTTCATCCTGGTGAATTCAATCGGCGGTCTCGTCGGATATTTTACCGCAGTCCATTCGGTTCCGACGCTTGGGATAACGCTGGCCATTCCGGCAATTGTTGGCGGAACGATCGGCTCCTATTTAGGAAGCCGGCATCTGCCAGTCCGAAGCATCGCAATTTTTCTGGCGGTCGTGCTCGTAATTGCCGGCACGAAGTTAATTTTTACCTGACCGTCAGCGTCACTTTCAGTAACACCGCGGCTTTAGCCCGGTGTATTGCTCGTGCGCGGGAAGAGAGAAGCCGTTTAAATCGCGAGCACCTGGCTAAAGCCAGGTGTTAGTGAGGACGTTAATTCGTTAGCTCTAACTTCGGCGCGTTCTTCGGCGACCACGGATTCGTTTCAAAATCCGAGTCGATGATTTTCTGCCGCGTCGCCCGCAAGAGATCGAGCAATGCCGAAACATCCAGCGCATGACGTCGCGGAGCGAAGGTCGACAAGTTTTTTTCCGCCAGCTCGAACAGCTTAACAGCCGGCCGCAGACGCCGGCTATGTTTTGCGTGCGTTGGGTGTTCGAAATTTTTTCGTAAATGGACGAACGCGCCGGCCGCCTGAATCAGTCCTTTGAAAAAATTATCATCGTCGGAGTCGCGATTGAGCCAAACCTGCTCCAAAACGTCGTGCGCCTCGTAGTAACGCTGTTCATTCCAGCAGCGAAAGAACGCGCGATAGAATGGATGGTTCGCCACGTCGCCCGAAAGATCGACATCGTCGCCTTCGAGCTGGCGCACAAATTGCGAAATCCTCTCGCCTTTGCTCATGAAGGGCTTAATTTCATCGTGCCTCAGATGATGGGCAAACCGACTTTTCCGGAGGGTCACGAAAGCTCGCCACGGCGAGTCCGTCCGTTGGCGGACATTCGGGACCGCAGCCAAGAATGACGCCGGTTGCGTTGGCCATTATTATCGCCGCAATCGCCGGACTCATTTTTGTCTCCGCGCTTTTTTCGGGATTGGAGACGGCGCTTTTTTCGCTCCGGCCGCATCAATTGCGCCGATTGGAGCAAAATCACCCTGAGCTCATCGACTTCGTCCAACTTTTTCGAGCTAATCCTCGTCGCGTTCTGAACGTGCTCCTGCTCGGCGACGGCCTGGTCAAAGTGCCGTTGGTGGTACTCTGTCTTCTTCTACTGTGGCGCGGACCGCTGGCTGGTCGTCTATCGCAATGGCTGGCTGCGATTCTGATTTTCACAATTGTCGTTTTGCTTTGCGATTTGATTCCGAAATTGATCGCGCTTGCCGCGCCCTACCGACTGTCGACCGTCGGCGCATTTACACTCCAATCCTCGGTTCGATTGCTCGATCGTGTCGGACGCATACTCGAGGGCCTCAGTACGGTGATTGTCGATCTTCTCACGCCGCTGCGACTCCGCACACGCGCCCGATTGAGCGACGAGGAACTCGAGATGCTGGTCGAGATTGGAGAAGAAGAAGGGACACTCCACGAAGCCGAGGGCGAGATGATCCAGGAGATCATCAAGATGGGCGACAAAACGGCGAAGGATTGTATGACGCCGCGGGTCGAGACTTTTGCGTTGGCAGAGGATCTAACGAACGAAGAAGCGATCGCGCAATTGAAAGAAAAACGCTTCCGTCGTGTTCCGGTTTATGCCGATACAGCGGATAACATCGTCGGCATCATCGACGTGAAATTGTTCCTGCTCGATCCGTCGGAACATTACACCGAGATGTTGATCGCCCCTTCATTCGTACCGGAAACGATGCGCGCGCTAGATTTGCTCAAGCTTTTCCTGACGCATCCGCAGTCGCTCGCAATCGTGGTCGATGAGTTCGGCGGGACCGAAGGCATCATCACCATGTCCGACATCGTGGAGGAGATCCTGAGCGACGCGGTCCCGGCACGCGGAGATGTCGATCTTTACATCGAGCCGCTCGAGGACGGAAAATTTCTCGTCAGCGGTCACGCGCGGCTGGACGATTTGCGAGAGCACCTTGGTTTTGAGTTGGAAGCAGACGGAATCGACACCATTGGCGGCCTCGTTTTCAACCGGCTCGGCTATTTGCCCCAGGCCGGCGTCAAAATCGAGCTGCCGCGGCTCGCGGTAACTGTCAGACGGACAAGTCGAAAACGAATCGAGGAATTACTCCTGGAAAAGACAACCTGCTTCGAAGACCAACCAGACGCTAACACCGCCGCCGCATGAGAGATTTTTTTATCATCGCAGGTTGCTGGGCGATCTCATTTCTTTTCAACGGAATCGAAGCGGGGCTGACTTCCATCGATCCGGTCCGGCTGCGACATCACGTAAAATTGAATCGGCCGGCGGCGGTCCGGCTTGATCGATTGTTGAAGACACCAGAGCGATTGCTGGTCACGGTTTTATTGGTCACAAATTTAGCGGACATCCTGGCGCTGCTTCTTCTGACCCATCTTCTCGTTTCACGATTTGGCACCCTCGGTTTTGTTTTCTCGATGGTGATCGCGCTCCCGATCTATCTTTTCGTCCTGGGCGTTTTGCCGAAGTCGCTCTTCCGGCGCTTTCCTTTTCGCGCGCTGTCTCCCCTCGCCCGTCTTCTTGAAATAGGAATGACGGCGCTCTGGCCAATCCTGGCAACGGGCGCGGCTCTCGGCCGGTTGTTTCTGCCAGCGAAAAAGAGACGGGCCCATTTGTTCGCCGCGCGTGAAGAATTAAAACAAATTACCTCGCAAAGCGAACGCGAAGGGTCTCTCACCGCAACCGAACGGGCGATGATTCATAACGTGGTCGATTTTCAAAACGTGACCGCGCGCGATGTAATGAAGCCATTGTCTAACGTGGCCAGCTTGAAACCGGAATCGGCGATCGAAGATGCGTTTAATATCAGTCGCTCCACCGGATTCGATCGCTTGCCCGTGATCGACACCAAGGGCGATGCGGTCGGCCTGGTCAATGTGCTCGATATCTTACTCGATAAAAATCAGGCCCGATCGCTCAGCCGCTACATTCGACGAATGGTTACGGTCCAGGAAAGCGAGCCGGCCGCTCGCGCAGTGCAGCGTTTACGAGCGGCCCGGCTTGATCTGGCCGCGGTTGTCGATCAAAAAAGAAATTTGATTGGCGTTGTCACGAGTGAGGATTTGATCGGGCGTCTGGTGCGCTCCTAATCCATCCATCATTCCAGCGACGAATCTGCAAGTTTCGCAATTCCATCGCGCGTTAATCGGAACACCGTCCACTCATCCAACGGTTTCGCGCCGAGCTTGCGGTAAAACTCGATCGCGGGCTCGTTCCAATCCAGCACCGCCCATTCCATTCGACCGCAGCCTCGGTCGCGCGCGATTTTTGCCAAATGAATGAGCAACGCCCGCCCGTAACCTTTGCCCCGATGTTCCGGCCCAACGAACAAGTCCTCGAGATAAAGTCCCGGCCGGCCGAGCCAGGTCGAAAAATTGTGAAAGAAAACGGCGAAGCCCACCGCGGTTTCATTTTCGAAGGCAAGCAAAACTTCCGCGGCCGGTTTCTGGCCGAACAAAACTTCGGTGAGCCCCTGTTCGGTCGCAGTGACTTCGTTCGGCGCACGTTCGTAGGTCGCGAGGGCACGGATCAACTCAAGAATGACCGGAACATCGGCAACCGTGGCCCCGCGAATCGTGAAATTTTCCTTTTTCATTTCGGCAACGGATTCAGTTTGTAGATTTTAAATTCGGACGTCGCTTCCACGAGTATTGAGGTATTCTGAACATACTGCCCGAATTCCTCATAGTAATCGAGCCACCATGAAGTATTTGAAGTGAACACCAGATAACTCGCGCCGCGTTTTCTCAACTCTTCCAGAACGATAATGGCCTGCGCGCTATCCTTCGGCTCGCCATCATAAATTCCGTTCTTCTCCAAAAAATGCCAGCCTTTGCGCTCGGCATAATACAAAACCGTTGGGTCGCCGTTATCAGCGGCGACTACCAGCGCATTTGTTGGTGTCTCAGTTTGTAGTTTCAACCCGCAGTCGCGCAATGGAGCCGCGCTTGGTTGGTAGAAACCACGCGCATAAACGAACGAAGAGAAACTGAATAAGATGGCCAGCAAAATCGAGAACACGATCTTCAATCTGCGACTGGATATCTTCGCGCCAACAGACGCGCACGCGGTGCCGGCAAACGCGGCGGCGATTGGAACGAGCGGCAATTGATACCATTGGTGCCGGCTTCCATAACCAACAATGACAATGAACAAAATCATCGCCGCGAGCCACCAGTGAAAGAGTCGCGCAGCGTCCCGCGGCTGCGGGATCGATCTTCTCGCGAACACCCCGACAATACTGAGAACAAAAAGAAAAGGAGTCAGCGTCGAGCTGACGATCTCCTTTGCGATTTTCAAATACCACCCCGCGGACATGATCTGAACTCCACCCGCCCCGAAGAAATGGTGCGGATAAAATTGCAACGCGATTCGGTAGGCATGCCCGTACCAAACCGCAGAAGGTAAAAGCGCGACCGCGGCAAACAGCCATAAATCAAAACGCCGAAATGCCGACAACCTGAAACGCTGAAATACCAGGCACGCGATAGGCGCTCCAATCACAATGTTTGGCAACTTAATCAAGATCGACAATGAAATGCAAAGCGCGCTCGTGAATAAAGATGTCGATCTTGTCCCCGAGTCCCGCACGGACTCGTCGATCCAGCGTTGAAAGAAATACAAGCCAATGATGGAGAGGGCGAGCGACGGCAGGTCCGGCATGAAACATCGGCCGGCCATGATGCCGAGTGGCGCAAAGCTATAAAAGAAAAGCGCCCAGACTGCGGCGGTTTCTCCAAAGACTTTGCGGACGAGCAAGAAGAAGAACGGCAGCGAAATTGCGAATAAAACGGCCGCTTGAACGCGTCCAATCCATTCGTGGACGCCAAATATTTTATAAAAAATCGCGGCCATAAATGGCAGGATCGGAAATTCGGTGCCGACGTAACCGCTCTCATTACCCGCCCAATCGATTTGCGGACGCGTGAAATGAAAACCGCCCTGAAAATAATTTCGTGCAATCGCCGCGACGTCGCTCTGCCTCCAACTCCAGTTGTCAATGTGCGGTTGATTGATGCAAATCAATCGCACCACGACCGCCAGGATCGACGTCATAATCGCGAGTCGCGCGGATCGTGTCATGGATCGCCTCTTGACAAAGCATTCGGGCAAAGTCAATCGAGTAGGTGACCCTGAATGAAGACGGCCGCTTGTGCTCTTACCCTGCTGCTTGGCTTTGCCGCGATCGAGTCGCGCGCGCAAAACGAACCAAATTTGATTCCGGATGTTGCCGATCCGGCGAAGCTGATTCCGATTCTGCCGGAAGCGCCCGCCGGTTGGACCGCGGAAAAAGCCGAAGGCTCGAGTGACGACGTCGGCGGATTTAAGATCACGAACGTTCACCGTGATTATCGTAAAGGCGAAGCCGCCGATGCGCCTACGGCCGCGATCAGTATTCTCGATTCAGTGGCGAATCCCGATTACGTGGAAGCGACAACCGGGACTTGGAATCAAAAAAGCGAGACCGCGGAAGGCTACGGCAAACCAGTAACGATTGATGGAAATCCCGGCCGCGAGGATTACGACAAGGAACGAAAACAGGCCTCGCTCTGGGTCATGGTCGCCAAGCGCTACTTCGTCACAATCGAATTGCAAAATCAGGATCCGAAAGAATTGCAGGAGTGGATCAAGCGGGTCGATTTGAAAAAACTCGCGGAGATTAAGAAGTAATCATTTCTTTGCTGCCTCGCCGGCCATCTGAACGAAACGCACCGGTAGAATTGCGCGCTCTGCAAGTTGGCCCTCCTTTTTCTCGAGCAAGAAGAGTTGTTGGTCCAGACCGGTCCCGACTGGAATGATCATGCGACCGCCTTCTTTGAGCTGTTGCGTCAACGGCTGCGGAACTTTGTCGGGCGCGCACGTCACGATGATGGCGTCGAAGGGCGCGACTTCCGGCCAGCCTTGGTAGCCGTCGCCGATTTTTACATGGGCGTTATTGTGACCCAGTCGAGCCAGTCGCGCCGACGCATCTTTCGCGAGCGGCTCGATGATCTCGATCGTGTAAACATCCTTGACCAACTCCGCCAAAACCGCGGTTTGATAACCTGAGCCGGTGCCAATTTCGAGAACGCGGTCCGTTGGCTGCGGATGCAGTTGTTCCGTCATGAACGCGACGATGAACGGTTGCGAAATCGTCTGATCATGACCGATCGGAATTGCGCTATCGGCGTAACTTTGGGCCCGCAGATTTTCCGGAACGAATTCTTCCCGCGGCACTTTCGCCATCGCCGCCAGGACCCGGTCGTCGTGAATGCCGCGCGGCTTGAGCTGCTCCTGCACCATCTTTTGTCGCTCAGAGGCAAACTCCGAAGTAGAAATGGTCTTTCTGTGACAGCCGGTCGCCGCCAGTGCCACCACCAACAGCAATTGCGAAACTTGTTTCATCTCAACAAATATAACGCACGAGCCGTGTAAACCTGTCGTCACAATTTCTTGGTGTCCTTCTCACTCTTCGTGGTTAATTTCACCGGCCTTTCATGAACGAAGACCGCAAATCTTTGGAACAACGCGCGCAAATGACCGACATCGAACGGCTTCGGCATTCCGCGTCGCACGTCCTCGCGACCGCTATCTTGAAGATCTGGCCGGAGGCGCAATTCGCGGCCGGGCCGCCGGTCGAGAACGGTTTTTACTATGATGTCGATCTTCCCCACCGGATTTCGCCGGACGATTTCGAAAAGATCGAGGCCGAGATGAAGAAGGAGATCAAAGCGAACCACACCTTCGAAAAAATGGAGGTTTCGCGCGACGAGGCGCTCGAACTCGGAAAAAAAGGACGGCTCGCCGCGCTGAGCGATCGAAAGGAACCGAGCAAGTTCAAGATCGACATCATCGAGAACATTCCATCGAACGAAAAAATTTCGCTCTATCGCAATGGCGAGTTCATCGATCTCTGCGCCGGCCCGCACGTGATGCGCACGGGAAACGTCGGCGCGTTCAAGCTCACCAGCGTCGCGAGCGCTTACTACAAAGGCGACGAAAAAAATCCGCAGCTCCAGCGCGTTTACGGCACCGCCTTCAAGACCAAAAAGGAACTCGACGACTATTTCGCGATGCTCGAGGAAGCGAAGAAGCGCGACCATCGCAAGCTCGGCAAAGAGTTGGAGATTTACATCATCGACGACGATGTCGGCCCCGGTCTGCCGATGTGGTTGCCGCGCGGCGGCGCAATCATCGATGAACTGGAGAAACTGGCGCGAGAGACTGAGTTCGCCGCCGGCTATCAACGCGTCCGCACCCCGCATATTGCCCGCGAGGCCTTGTACAAGAAAAGCGGTCACCTTCCCTACTACGCCGAGTCAATGTTCCCGCCGATGACTTTACACGAAGAAAAGGGTAACGCGGGCGTCTCGTCCGCGGTTTCCGGTGTCTCGCCGGAAACATCTTCGGGAGAAGCGTCGGACGAGACATCCGACGCGGCGCGCGAGACGCGCGCCCTACCCGCCGAACGTCACGATCGCTATTATCTCAAGGCAATGAACTGTCCGCATCATCATAAACTGTTTGCGGCGGTGCCGCGGAGTTATCGCGATTTGCCGTTACGGCTGGCCGAGTACGGGACCTGTTATCGCTACGAACAGAGCGGCGAGTTATTCGGATTGATGCGAGTGCGCTCGATGCAGATGAACGACGCGCATCTCTATATCACGCCGGAGCAGTTCGAAACGGAATTCAACGCGGTGAACGAGATGTATCTGAAATATTTCAAGCTCTTCGGGATCGAGAGATATCTGATGCGTTTCTCCACCCACGATCCGTCCCGCCTCAGCGGGATCGGCGCAAAATTCGTCGATGAACCGGAGCTTTGGAAAAAAACGGAAGACATGACACGTAACGTCTTGAAGAACTCCGGGATCAATTATGTCGAAGTTCCGAACGAGGCCGCGTTTTACGGGCCAAAGATCGACGTCCAAGCATGGAGTGTGATCGGCCGTGAGTTTTCCATCGCGACCAATCAGGTCGATTTCGCGCAGCCGCGCCGGTTCAATCTGGTCTACAAAGACAAGGACAACACCGAGAAAACGCCGATCTGCATTCATCGCGCGCCGCTCGGCACGCACGAACGTTTCGTCGGATTTTTGATCGAGCATTACGCGGGTAATTTTCCGCTCTGGTTATCGCCCGAGCAGGTGCGCATTCTGAAGATTGGCGACGATGCGAACTTGATCGATTATTCGATGTCGATTTTAAATGAGCTGCGCGGGCATCAAGTTCGCGCCGAGATCGACAAGAGCACCGATCAGATCAACGGCAAAATTCAGCGCGCCGAGCAAATGAAAGTCCACACCATGTTCGTGATCGGCAAACGCGACATGGAAGCCGGGGCGGTCAGCGTTCGCGTCCACGGCAAAGGAAATCTTGGCGCCAAACCGCGCGCGGAAGCGATCGCGGCGATTCTATCGTCGATCAAAGAACGGCGCGCGTAATTGAGTTGTGTGAGAGGCCGAAGGCCGGTTAAACGCTGAGATGGATCTCCCCAGGACCCTGAAGAAAGATTTCGGCTACGACCGATTCCGGCCGCTCCAGGAAGAAATTATTCGGGATGCGTTGGCTGGACGCGATGTCTTTGCGCTGATGCCGACGGGCGGTGGAAAATCGCTTTGTTTTCAATTGCCGGCCTTGTTGCGCAGCGGACTGACGATTGTGGTGTCGCCGCTGATTTCGCTAATGAAGGACCAGGTCGATGCGCTGCAGATGAGCGGGATCGCGGCGACGTTTCTGAATTCCGCGTTAGATCGGCATGAAGCGGTCGAGCGGTTGCGCAGATTGAATCGCGGAGAATACAGGCTGCTCTACGTAGCACCGGAGCGGTTGATGCTCGATGGATTTCTCGAACGCGCGCTGAACTGGAACATCACCCAGATCGCGATCGACGAAGCGCATTGCATCAGCGAATGGGGCCACGATTTCCGGCCGGAGTATCGCGAGTTGAAAAAACTGCGCAGGCATTTGCCGGATGTGCCGATCATGGCGCTAACAGCGACTGCGACCGAGCGTGTGCGCAAAGACATCGTCGATCAATTGCACTTGCACAACGCGCGATGTTACGTGGCGAGCTTTAATCGACCAAATCTTACTTATCGCGTTGTTCCGAAATCATCGCCCTACGAACAAGTGCTCACGTTTATTCGCGGCCGGCCTAACGAAAGCGGCATCGTTTATTGCGCGAGCAGAAAAACGGCAGATTCGTTAGCGACAAAATTGAGCGGCGATGGAGTCAAAGCGAAACCGTATCACGCGGGACTCGAGTCGACCGATCGGGCAGAACATCAGGAGGAATTTCTGCGCGACGACGCGCGCGTGATTACGGCAACGATTGCGTTCGGGATGGGGATCAACAAACCAAATGTCCGTTTTGTTATCCATCACGATCTGCCGAAGAACATCGAGAGTTATTATCAAGAAACGGGGCGGGCCGGGCGCGATGGCCTGCCCAGCGAGTGCGTGCTGCTTTTCAGCGCCAGCGATGTGGTGAAACAAACGCGTTTTATCGAGGAGAAGAGTGAGAAGGAACAGGGCATCGCGCGTGAGCAGCTCCGCCAGATGGTGCATTATGCCGAGACGCGCGAATGCCGGCGGGCGACGCTACTGAAATACTTCGGTGAAGAATTTCCGGCTCCTTGCAATGGCTGCGATAATTGTCTGGAACCGCGTGAAACCTTCGATGGCACGGTGCACGCGCAAAAATTTCTATCGTGCGTCTATCGCATCTACGAGAAACAAGGTTTTGGTTTCGGATTGAATCACGTTGTCGATGTTCTGGCGGGCGCCGAAACAGAAGCGATCAGACAACGCGGCCACAATGAACTCTCGACTTACGGAGTCGGCAAGGATGTGAAACGCACCGCGTGGCTCGCGATCGGTCGCGAGCTTTTGCGGCTGGGGCTCATCGCTGCCGCGCCCGGAAAATTCGCAACCCTGCAACTAACGGAGGCGGGGCGGACGGCCCTGCGTGAACGAAAAACGATCACCCTAACGAAGCCGTTCGATGTTGAAACAACCAAACGATCCAAAAAACAACATGCCGGTGAAATTAAATGCGATGAAGGATTGTTTGAACAACTACGCGTCTTGCGCCGCCAAATCGCCGACGAACGCGATGTGCCCGCCTACGTGATCTTCTCTGATGTTGCGCTGCGCGAAATGGCACGCGCTTATCCGACGACGCAAGCCGAGTTCCGCCGAATTCCTGGCGTTGGCGAGCAAAAGCTGCGCGATTTTGGGAAGGCGTTTACTGCTGCAGTAAAAAATTATCTCGCGACCAATTCCCACCAGCTCTCAATCAGCAACCAGCGGAGTTAATGTTTTTCAGAGTCCGGCTTGGGCTGGAGATAAATAAAAGTTTTCAGGACCTCCTGACAAGTTTCGGATTGAGAAATTCTTAGATGCAGTGTCAAGCGGTCTCCTGTTAGGATTTGCTCATTAAAAATCGCATTCACATCCAGATCGTGATGATGTCGATTTTGTTTGTGACGCCGGCGTTCGCGGCCAATTCCTTTCTCGACGCTAGGGATGACAAGCCGGTCTCGGCGAATTTTCGCGGCACGGAATGGAATGACGAAAATATTCAGGGCGAAATCCCGCTGACTGCGCGACTGATCAGAACGCGAATCGCCAGCATGTCGTGGGGCGCAATCTTCAAAATTGAATTTGTGGATCTCAGGTCGCGCGCGAAGCAGCGTCGTGAGATCCCGCCACAATATTTTATCGCGACCGATGATCGCATTGTTCTGTTGAACGAAGAAAATAACGATGCGGCCGCTAAGAAGATTTCCGCAATGGATAAGCCGCTCGCAATCGAAGAAGGCGATATCCGCGGAATAACGAGCGGGAAGTTCGAGCACGAAGAGGGCCCGTGGACGACGACGATCGAGGTCAAAGGCGACGAATGCATTTATCTAACCAGCCACAATTCAGGTCATTTCGGAAAGTTCGTCTGGAAGAAAGGCGTCGGGTTGATCGAGCACTCCAGCGGCTACGGCGCGATGAAAGACGGTTTCCGGCTCAAGCGGCAGACATGAGAAACGCTGCTTTTTCTGCTGCGCGATGACGAACAGGCGTATCAATTGTGGACTGATTCTGGCCTACGGCGCGCTGTTCGCGTTTGCGCTCTTTCTTTTTTCCTACCATTTGGATAACAGGCCCCTCTGGGGAGACGAAGCGGAGACAGCGCTCCTCGCAAAAAATGTCCTTCGCTTCGGCATTCCAAAAACCGTCGATGGCGTAAATCACATCACCGTTTTGGGCAATTTTCGCGATGAGAACGCGGCTCATGTCTGGACGTGGGCGCCCTGGTTACCGGAATACCTTGTCGCCGGAGTGTATCGTCTCTTTGGCGAAAACACTCTGACGAGTCGTGGCGGATTTGCCGCAATCGGCTGGCTCAGCGTCATTCTGTTGGGGCACGTCAGTTACCAAATTTACCGGGACCATCGCATCGCTCTCAGCAGTATGTTTCTGCTCGCGACGTCGGAGATATTCCTTCTGCACTCGCGTCAGTGCCGCTACTATTCCGTAACCGTTTTTGCCGAGGTCCTGCTTGTGTATGGCGCCTTTGCGCTTCTCTCGAATCGAAGGCGAGCTATCTGGCTTCTGGCCTTTGGCCTGATCCTTCAATTTTACACGAACTTCATTGTCGCCGTCGCCAATTTGCCCCTGCTGATGGCACTGGGTTGGTTTAGTCGAAGGCAAAGGCAGCCGCTGATCAAATTGGCGGCAGCGGTCGGACTGGTTCTACTGGCGGCGTTACCGTGGTTGATTTACGCCCGAACCTGGCAGCAATCACGCGAGCTAATTCACGAGAGCCTTATGGCGAAAGCTTGGTATTACATGACGGAATGGCATTTTCATTTCATCCCGTGGGTTTTCCTTTTGCTGCCACTGATAACTCTTTTCAGAAAGCGACCGGCGTCCCAAGCTTCGGGTAAAACGACCGCCCGACTGCTGGAGCAATCACTCTCGATACTGATCGTTGGCTACTTCATCATCCTGTTGCTGCCGCGTTCAGAACTGCGCTACCTATTGCCCGTGTTGCCGCTCGCTTGTTTGCTCGCTGCGACATGGTCGTTCCGCTATTTGCGCTGGTCGGTTCTAGCCATTGGGATAATTGGTCTGCAGGCGGCAACCAATCTGATTGCAATCGTTACAGCATTCGGACTAGATCGAGAACACGGCCTGCGATCTCCACTGTTTGAGTTCATTGGAGGTTTAAAGCAAGGTTACGCGGACCGCTTCACCGACGTCCGGGACTTCTTCGCTACGGAAGCAAGGCCCGGCCAAACCATCTGGGTTCGGGACCCGGAGTTTCCGTTAATCTTTTATACCGGACTGCAGATCATTGACGCGCGGCTCAGGACACCGGAGAACCTGCCCGATTGGATCCTGCCGCAAAGCGCATCTGGATTATTGGACCAGAACATTTTAGCACTGCCAGATTCGATAAAGTCTTATTACGAAGTGGTCTCAATTCGAGTGCGCGACTCAGATCGGCTGGACAATGTTCCGGAACCGGACTGTTATCAGTACAGGCCGACTGAGAAAACGACCGATTTCCTCATTTATCGGAAAAGTATAGCCGACAAATAAATTTCAAACGACCGTCAATATCGTGTCACGGCTGGTCTCGATCCTTTGTTTGATCGCTGCTGTCCGTGTATTTGTCTTTTCCGCAGCATTCCCGTTTTTCAACAATGTTGATGAACGGCCGCATGTCGATCTTGTCGTCAAATATTCGCACGCCAAACCGCCGCGGCGGATCGAGCCTTTCGCCTCCGAGGCAGCCATCTATTTTATTGTTTACAGCACACCCGAATATTTTGTTAAGCCGGAAGAATACGGCGGGGAATACCCGCCACCAAATTGGCTCCTACCACGGGAACAGCTCCAAAAAATCCTGGACGATGAAATTCCGTTTTGGCAATCGCGGCTAAACCATGAATCGGGCGAGCCGCCTCTTTATTATGCGCTCGCTGGCGGCTGGATGAATGTCGGGCGCGCATTCGGTTTTCACGATTTAACTTTGCTCTATTGGGTGCGATTTCTGAACATCGGTTTCGCCGTAGCTTTGGTTTGGATTGGATTCGCAGTAGCAAGATCGACATTCCCGGAGAATCAATTCCTGCAGCTGGGCGTTCCGATGATGCTCGCGTTCTGGCCGCAGAGCGCGTTTTATTCGATTGAAGGCGATGCTCTCTCGCCCGTTTGCTTCGGCATCGCGTTTCTCGGACTCGCCAAACTCTTGCAAAGCGAGCGCCCCGGAATTGGTGTCACCGTTTGGACCGGCCTGGCAATCGCCGCGACTTGCCTTATCAAAACAAGCAATCTTCCGCTGCCGCTGATCGCTATCGCCGCGATCGCGTGGAAGATTTCTCACCGCGCCGGGAACGGAAGTCTTCGACAATGGTTAATCACGCTCGGCATCTTCCTTTTGTCGCTCGCGGTGTCGCTGGGGATCTGGTTCGCGTCGAACTATCACAATTTCGGCGATCTGACCGCGACCAGATCGAAAATCGAATTGTTAGGCTGGACCCAAAAGCCGTTTGGCCAATGGTGGTCGCATCCCATTTTCACGCTCCACGGTATCAACGAATTTTGGCGGGGACTGATCGCGAGTTTCTGGCGCGGCGAATTTGTCTGGCACTTGCAACGAATGGCTTCGGCCGCGGCGGACGCGTTTTATGCGATCTCCTCAGCTGTCGTAATTCTCGGCACCGGCGCGTTCCTCCTGCGACGCGGGTCGAAACAGAATGATCGACGGCTTGTTTTGTGGGTAGCGCTTCTGAGTTTTGTTTCGATCGTCGCATTCCTCGTCGTTTTATCGATTAGCTTTGATTTCGGCCGCTGCCCGTACCCCTCACAAGAGCATCCCTATTTCACTTCGGGACGTCTGCTGAGCGCGGCCGCAGTTCCTTTTTTTCTAGTGTTCCTCTACGCGATCGATCAGTTCGGCGGCTGGACGAAACGCGAGTGGCTGCGATGGACATTGCTCGGCGCAACCGTGCTGTTCCTGATCGTCTCGCAATTACAGGTCAACGCGCCGGCGTTTTCCAGCCGGTACAATTTCTTTCACCACCAGGCGCTTTAGTTGCGCGCGGCGTCGCTTATCTGCGTTTCCGTTTTCTGGTCGGCAGATTTTTTCGCTTGGTCTTGGCCACTCTCCGAAGTTCTTTGCGGCTCATCGACTTATACATGCTTCTCGATGCGCCCCGCAGCGATGACTTCGACCGCTTGCCACGCCTGGCCGCAAGCGCCGCGCCAGCCGCCATTTGTTGTTTCTTTGATTTCGCAGGCATAACAAAGATATTTCGCAGCTGAGACGGGAAACGGATTTGCCTGCCGCACCGGAGCCACGCGAAGGCGGGTTAAGCGTGGGCCGATCTTCGCCAGAAAAAATAAACTGGCACGCCGGTCAGCACGATCAGAATTCCGATTCCGGAAGTGGTCGGCGCAAGAAAAGCAAGATCGACAATCAGCAGAGCGGCCAAGAGCATCGACAGAATCGGCACGATTGGATAGCCCCACGTGCGATACGGTCTGTCGGCCGCGGGCGCTTTTCGTCGCAGAACGATCAGCGCGAGAACCATCAGGAGGTAAAAGATCAGATCGGCCGAGACAATATATTCGAGCAACTGGGTATAAACGTTTCCGTAGACCACTTGATGAGTCGCTTCGTTCGTCGTTACGGTTCGCGGCAAAGTGAGAAGCGCGGTCCAAATTCCCTGCGCGACCAGCGCCGCGGCCGGCACATGATTGCGATTTGTGGTCGCAACTCTTTTAAAGAACAAACGGTCCCGCGCCATTGCAAAATAGACCCGGGCGCCGGCGAGAATCAGCCCGTTGTCGCAACCGAAAGTCGAAATCATGATCGCTGCTGCCATGCACATCGCGCCCGGATTTCCAAATGCGGAGTTCATCGCCGCGACGGCGACGCGATCCTGGGGCGCGTGCTGGATTTCTGGAAACGACAAGAACGCCAGATAAGAAACATTCGCCAGGACATAAAGAGTCACGACGATGCCCGAGCCAATCAAAAGCGCGCGGACAAGATTACGCCCTGGATCGCGCACTTCGCTGCCCAGAAATGTCACGTTTGTCCAGGCCGTTTGGGCGAAGAGCGGACCGACCATCGACTTTCCGAAAATCAAAACGAGCGCTAATCCGCCCACGAACTTAAACCCGGGCTGTGCGATTTGCGGACTCCAGCCGTTCGCCCACGAATCCCACCAGGCCGACGTTCGCGCGGCACTCGTCGCGCTCCAGCCGAGAAACAAACCGACGACAACCACGCCAATGAGCGCCGCCGTTTTTGCAAATGTAAAAGTGTTTTGCACGAGTGTGCCGAGCTTGAGTCCGCGCGTATTCGTCCAGGTCAACAGCGCGACCAACGCGATTGCAACTAATTGTTGAGTCGACAGACTGACGGCGTATCCGCCGCCTAACGATATCGGTTGCTTTATGAAAAGATAATTGTCCGGCGAAACCGCGCTCACAAAAACACCGAGAAATTTGGCAAACGCGATTGCAACGGCGGCAATCGTTCCGGTTTGAACGACCAGAAACAAAGTCCAGCCGTACAAGAATCCCATGGCCGGCCCGTAGGCTTCACGAAAGAAAACGTAAACACCGCCCGCGCGCGGCATCATGGTTGCGAGTTCAGAACAGCAGAGCGCGCCCGTCATTGTGAGCAGGCCGGCAATCACCCACGCAAGCAAAAGCCAGCCCGGCGCGCCGCTCAATCGCGCCGATTCCGCCGAAGTGATGAAAATACCCGAGCCGATCATCGACCCGATCACGATCATGGTGGCATCGACCGGTCCGAGTGCCCGCACCAAACCGCTTTGTGACTGGCTATCGCTCATCCTGTCATGTCGAGCAGCAACGTGACGTTGCATCCATTTAACAGCGGCACAGCCGCCACATTGAGAGCCTGCCCTGAGCGAGCGCAGCGAGTCGAACGGGAGACATCTCTCTCTATTTCGCTTTTGAAACTCGCGGCGCCCTGATCGTGACGCCTTCTTTCTCGAGGCGCGATTTTAAAACACGCGCGAAATCCACCGCCCCCGGCGTATCACCGTGAACGCAAACGGTCTCCGCGCGAACATTGACATCTACGCCGTCGACCGATCGGACTTTGCCTTCACGCAACATTCGAACCACGCGCGCAGCGGCTTTCTCTGGATCATGCAGTAAAGCGTCTGGCCGCGTTCGCGAGACAAGGGAGCCGTCGCTCAAATAATTTCGATCGGCGAAAACTTCATGCGCGATTTGTAGTCCATTACTTTTTCCCGCTTCCGCGAGTTTGCTCTTTTGCGGCGCAAACAGAATTAATCCGGTGTCGATCTTGACAATGGCGCGGCCAATGGCGTCCGCGAGTTCTTGATCGCGCACCGCCATGTTGTAAAGGGCGCCGTGCGGTTTCACGTGATTTGCCCGCACGCCTGCCGCCTCCGCGATCGCCTGGAAAATTCCCAGCTGATAGACGACTGCGTCGAAAATTTCGCCTGACTTCACCGGCAATTCTTTTCGCCCGAAATTCTCGCGATCGAACAGACTCGGATGCGCGCCGGCCGCTACTTTGCGGTCGCGCGCAGTCTCAATCGATCGGCGCATCGTTTCGGCATCGCCCGCATGAAAGCCGCAAGCAATGTTTGCCGAGGTGACAAGCGCGAGCAGTTCGTCGTCGTGGCCGGCGCCTTCGCCGAGATCCGCGTTCAGATCGACCACCAAGCTCATTGGAAATGCGATTCGAGTCCGCGCCGGAATTGTTCCAGATTTCGCTCGCGTTCGAGTAAGAGCGCGTGCCCATCAGCTATCGAAACTTCCGCAAAACGAATTCGATCGCCCGGACATACCTGAGTGGCAATTGGAAGATCGACCGTGATCACGTGGGCGATCTTTGGATAGCCGCCGATCGTTTGGCAATCATTGAGAAGCAGAATCGCTTTGCCGCTCGGCGGAACTTGCACCGTCCCCGGAGCCACCGCTTCGGAGAGAAGATCGACATCTTCCCTTCGTTCCAGACGCGGACCGTCCAACCGAATTCCCATCCGGTCGGAATCGGGGGAAACGAGAAAACTTTCATTGTTAAGGAATTGCAGTGCTGATTCCACGAAGCGATCGGAATTCGATCCACGAATGTAACGCAATGTCGGTTTTCGCCGCGCCGTACTCGACCAATCATGCGCCGGTTTCCAACGCGCGATTTTTTCGGTGCGCAACTTATCGATCAGAACATTGGCGCGTTCGGGATTTTCGCCGAGTAGAAATTCTTCGCCGTCCCGCACCGGTCGACCGGTAACGCCGCCAAATCCCGCTCGTAGATCTGCTGAGCGGCTGCCGAGCACAATCGGGACGTCAATTCCGCCAGAGATCGCGAGCCAGGCTCGACATCCGAGCGTGGGGGATTCGATAGAGAATTCTTCACGTCCACGGACCAAGGCGGGATGGCCGGCGTCCAGAGGTGTCGAACCAATCCGCGCGTCGAAGTCACCGCCACACCAAACGACAATTCGATCGTCCGCAAACCGCAGCCGCAAACCTCCGAAAGTAATTTCAAGTCCGGCGGCCGATTCATCGTTGCCGGCAAGCAGATTCGCCACCCGCAATGCGTGCGGGTCGAGCGCGCCGCCTAACGAGACGCCGAATTCGCGGAAACCGGTTCGCCCCAAATCCTGAACACTCGTTAAAAAACCAGCCCGGATCGCGGTCGCTTTCATGAATTTGTCATCCTGATCCCGCAGTCGCGGGAGAAGGATCTCTCATAAACTCGTTGATCACGCTGAGCAGTTTGCGTGATCGATCCTTCGATCGTGAGATCCCTCGCTCCGCTCGGGATGACACTCAGGGAGGTGGAGCGGTAATTTTGGAAAGGCGTCATTGCGTTATTTGTTCGAATTCTTCCCGGCTGATGGAGCGGAATCGAACGCGGGCTCCAGCCCGCAAAAGTGCGGGCGGATTTTTTTGCGGATCAAACAATCGCAACGGCGTGCGACCGATCACGTTCCAGCCACCAGGCGATTTGATTGGATAAATTCCGGTTTGCTTTCCGCCAATCGCGACCGAGCCAGCGGGAATTTCTTTGCGCGGAACATCTCGTCGCGGTGTCGCAATTTTAGGTGGCAAACCGCCGAGAAATGGAAAACCCGGCGTGAATCCGACACAATGAACGCGGTACTCGGCCCCGCAATGAAGATCGACAACTCCCTTCGCATGAACGCCGGCGTGCTCCGCGACTTCATCGAGGTCGAGCGCGAATTCCTGTTCGTAACAAACCGGGATCTCTAACAGAGACGTTTCGATTCGATCAGCGTGAATTTCTCCCGCATCCGACAGCGCCTGCCGAATTCGTTGCTCGAACCATCCAACAACATTTTCGGCGGACGCGCCCGCATCGATTGCCTGCACCGGATCGTAAAAAAGTGCGACCGTCGTGTAAGCCGGCGCGATCTCGATTGCGCCGGGAATTTGCGCAGCTTCAAGTCCGCCCTTTGTAGCGAGTACTTTCTTTAAGGCATCGCCCGGAGCGTCGTCAAAATCTTCAGCGACACGAATCAGCAGCGCGGAGTCTCCGAGCGGCGTAATTTCCATGTAGCAATCGTGGATCAGCTTTTATCAGGCGAGACCGCTTCTTTAACAGTCTCGACCTGCTCTTTGATCTCGCCGACTTGCGGATGAACATCGCGAATCAAATCGTGGCCAGCCTGAGAAAACTGCTGGATGCGCTGGGTCATGTCATGGAGCTCCTTCAGCATTGCGTCTTGGCGCGACGAAATGCGATGCATCCACCAAAAACAAACACACCAGCAACCAAGGCCAACCCAGGTTAGAACGAAGATGGCCATGTCACTGCGCTCGCGTCGCTTCGATCTCGATGTTGACGGCAACAGTCTGGCTGATCCCTGACATGCTTTCCGCGGCCTGGGCGAACATTAAATTAAAATCGCGGCGTTGGAGCGGGTCTGTTGTCACCGCCCATCGTGTTTGTTTGTCGTTGGGAGACGTCAGCAATCTCACATGCAGCGTGATCGGCTTCGTCACGCCATGCATTGTCAGATCGCCGAGAATGTCACCCTCCTGCGCACCGGTCTGTTTCACGCTCCGGCTTTTGAACATGATGTCGGGATATTTCTCGACGGTGAAAAACTCCGGGCTGCGCAAATGATTATCGCGTTTCGCGATTCCGGTATCGATGCTGCGAACCGCGATTCGCACGATGACTGAGGAATTTTCCGGATGCTCGCGGTCGACGTCGATCTTGCCATCGAATTTGGTGAACTTTCCGTGGGTGGTGCCGAGAAACTGGTGGACCGAAAATCCAATTGTCGAATGCGATTGATCGAATCTATAGGTTTCGTTCGCCAACGCAGCCGAGCTCAGAGCGCCGACCAGAGCTGCGGCAACAATAACAATTCGTAATCTCATGCGGTCTCCTTCGCTTTGCTTTTCGTCTCGGATGCGAGTGTTTTCAAGAGCGGGGTACGGGAGAGCGGCAATCTCCCAAACAAGTTACCAAGCGCAAAAGCCGGGTCGGCTTTGAGTTTGCTTGAATCATGCACACCGGCGATGCATGCCAGCTCGGTTTCAAAATGTGAAACTGCGCGCAGGTTCGGGTCGTTGGTGTCGAGATAACCAAACGCCCGGCGCAGGAGCGCGAACAATTCCGGCTCGTGATGATCGCGTTCGGTACAAATCTCGATCAGCTCGACAAAGTAAGCAGCGGCCTGAGTGCGCAGATAATTTGTCCGAATGCCGGGGAAAGGATTTCTAACGACGACTTCGGTCAGCGTGTGCAATGTCGATTTGCGACTTGTTACCACCGAGATCTCGGCTTCAAAGAAGAGATCGAGCTTGCCCGCGAATGGAGTTTTTGCGCGGCGCGCACCTTTCGCCACCGTTTGGATGCAGCCTAACGATTCCGTGCACCAGGAAACAATCAGACTGGTGTCGCTAAACTTGCGTTTACGCAAAAGAATCGCGGCCGTGCTTTGCACACCACGAATTTAGCACGTTTGTTGTAGCGGCGTTCGCCGCGGCGAACGCCGAACTGATTAACAGCAGTTGGCACAAGCGCCCCGACAACGTCATGTTCACGGCAATGCCAGCAACGAATACTGAAACCGTCCGCGTCCCCGAGGACATCAGCGGCCGGCCACGCCGGATCCCGGTGGGCGGCGTTAGTTGGCGGCACACTTTCCGGGCGCTGCGACATCGAAACTACCGCCTTTTTTTCTGGGGCCAGCTCGTTTCCCTGATCGGGACCTGGATGCAGCAAACCGCCATGAGCTGGTTCGTTTACGAGATCACCAACTCAAAATTCCTCCTCGGCGCAGTCGCCGCCATCGGTTCGGCGCCGATGATGTTGTTCTCGGTCTGGGGCGGATCGCTGGCTGATCTTTATCCGAAGCGTTCGATCCTGGTCGCGACCCAAACCGGGCAAATGATCTGCGCCTTTTTGCTCGCAGCCGGAGTTTGGGCAGGCTTCGCCAACGCCACGTTCATTGTCGTGATCGCCGCCCTCAATGGCGTCGCGATGGGGTTCGACATGCCTGCGCGGCAGGCGTTCACGGTTGAGATGACGAGTCGCGAAGATTTGCTGAACGCGATTTCGCTCAACAGCTCCATCGTAAATGGCGCGCGCGTGGTCGGTCCATCGCTCGCCGGATTGATGATCGGCACCGTCGGCGCGGCAGTGTGCTTCTTATTTAACGGTCTCAGCTTCGTTGCGG
>Ga0193750_1000028_pt1 | contig 88522 bp, 80 predicted proteins | sample L1c1metaG_FD_160569 | JGI IMG/M metagenome (GOLD analysis project Ga0193750, IMG submission 160569) | Soil microbial communities from a riparian zone of the East river system, Colorado, United States - L1c1 | ecosystem: Environmental > Terrestrial > Soil > Riparian zone | place: USA: East River... | reverse complement strand
CTCAAAGAAAATCGGAAGATCTTCCTGGGTCACTTCGCGGAGTGTAACAGTCATCTGATCAGACCTAACGAGACAGAGATAAGCCACGGCAGGGTGTCGCGGCAAACACGCTGAAGTGATATCCTAATGGGGCTGTTGGCTTCATCGATTGGTTAGGTTCTTCGCTAATACACAACACCTTCGCTGATGGCCGTAGATTCAGCCTGCTTATCAACTTGCCATGTGGGGCCGCGACGAATCACGAAAAGCTCTCTACCCCGCCAGCCGTGTTCAATCGTCACGCCTACTTCCACTCGCACGCGGTTCCGGCGAATAGCATCAATCGTGCGTACCCTTTGTGAAATCCGCGACACCGCCGCCACGGCCGCCTTTATCTGCTGCACATCAGAATCACAAAGCCGAGACGCGTATGGCCCAGTAATTTGCAGCGGTGCCACGGTGCAAGCGGTGAGCAGAACTCCCGCGGCGAACAATCGACAACGCATATACCTAACGAGATCAAGATCAGCGACCGCGAGCCCTGTAAAGCGCGCCACGTAGAGAAGGGGTGGATGGTAAACACTCACAAGGTAGATCGTAGGCTGGCTCGCGGTTCGCTGCATCGCATGGTTAGGCGCTTTCCGCGATAACGCGCTGCACTTCGACCAAATCTTTTCGCAGCTGATTCGCTTCATTTGCTCGGCGCTGCGCTTCGTCCCGAGTGACCTGCTGACGCTTCATCTGCCCGTCTTCATAGAAGATAAACGTGACTTCGTCGCTCTTTCTCGTTGCTAGCGCGTGCTCCGACGTATCGATGTGTGCGTGTGCCAGACGATTCCGAAAGCCGCGTAGCGAGCCTAGCCGCTTCTTCAGCCGTGGGTAGGCTTTCAGAAGCTGAGGGAACTCACGCTGCAAAATCTTGTCGAGTAGCGTCGCCTTCGAGGAGAGACGCATATCGTTAGCGACTTCGGAGAAGAACAGTCCGCGACGCTCCGAATCGCGGCAGAAGTATGTTGCAAGGATGTCGCCGAGAAGCGTTTCGATCCACGCGCTGCCGTTGAGGAACTTGCCGCGGAGCTCCGCGGCGAATTCGTGGAGGGCGTGTGACTGGGCTAGGTGTTCTTTCGAGGGCGGCATCTTAGCGCCTAACGAGAATAAGATCAGCGACGGCTACCGGGAGCGAGCGTTAATCGAAGCACAAGGGTTTTAGTCATGGGAAAACATGATCACGCAGCGGGTAGCCGTTCGCTGCATCGTTTGGTTAGGCCTGAGCGTGGCAATCTCACTTGCTTTTCGCTCGTGGCGTGAGCTCCACCAACGCTTCCTGTGCCGACCAATAGCCACCGGAAACGAGCAATCTGTATGTGTGATCTCTCGGAACATCGAAAATGACATAGGCCCTTTTGCCGACACCGGGGTTTAGACTGTGGAGCAGCCCAATACTCCTTTCGGCCATCCAGCCTTTGTCGCTGGTGCCGTATTCTGCACCGTTCTCGTCGAGAAGCTTGAACTGAGGAATCATCCGCTCCTGTTTGTCTCTGTTCTGGACGGTGACATCGACGAACAAATATGTCGCGTCCGGAGGCTGATTCAGAAATTGATTTCCGCTTAGTCGTTTTGTGAACCAGCTGTCGTTTACTTTGTAGGCGGTGTAACCGACGGAAAATGGTTCGCCCGTGGTGTAAATCTTTTTCTTGCCTTCGGTTCGTCGCTGCGGGGTTGCCGCAGCGACGGGAGCTGCGCTTTGCTGAGAAGTGACAGGCGACGGAGTCGCAGTATCACTCGATCTGGGCGTCGGTCGGGGAGTGACTGCGACACTGATGATGATGAGAAGCACGAAGAGTCCGAATAGGACAGCGCACACAATCAGGAAAACACGCAAGCAGCCGCTCTTCTTTGGCGCCGACTGAGGCTGCTGTGGCAGTGGAGGAGGTGTGGGCATGTTTAAGGATTTCAGCCGATGAGACAGAGAAAAGCGACGATAATCAGCACAAGCGGGCCGAGTAGCGCTGCTGCGGTTACGCAGCAGCCAAGGGCGCGGCCAACCTTCCGCTGACGCCCTGAGCGCGTCAGTGGAATACCGATGCGCCGGGAAAGCTTGGACTTCGCAGCTGAGACGCCGAGCGCGCGTTTCCACGAAAACGAGAATCCGTACTTTTTCATATGGCGCGCCGCATAGGCCTAACGAGAACAAGCTGAGCGACCGCTGACGAGAGCGAGCGCCGCTTTTAGTTTCAATTTTGGAGTCATTGAAGTAAATCTTCGCGCCGGTCAGCGGTTCGCTCCAGCGCCTGGTTAGATGCGTCAGGTGGCAATGTCTCAGCGGCCGAGCACATGGTGGTAGACATAAAGATACGCCAAGAGCGCTGTCAGGACGAGACTCACCGCAAAAACACTGTAGCCAGCGGCAGTGCGCGAACTGCGCTCGATGTACAATGCGCGAGTAGCGCAAACCAAGCTGCCGCACAATGTGGCAAGAAGAAGGGCGTGAGTGAACCACAACGGCAGTGCGACAAACAGCAGGGGCGCTGCCATATTGTCGGGGTCGAGGAAATGTGGTGCGATCAACAGTAGGTATACCGCCGTGAGTGCTGCACTTACCCCAGCTACGATCAGCCCACGAACCGCGACTCGCATCACGCCTAGCATCTAACGAGAATTAGACGAACATTCGTAATAAAAGGCGAACATTTTTTCGTCTAACATTATTCTGGATTCAGTTTATCGCTGGATGCGGTTCGATCGAGTGGGCTGCGGATATGCAGGCCGGGCCGATTCAAAACGTGCGTGTAAAGCATGGTCGTGGCGACATTCTTGTGACCGAGCAGCTCCTGCACGGTTCGAATGTCGTATCCGTCCTCAAGCAGATGCGTCGCAAAGCTGTGTCTGAAAGTGTGGCAACTGGCTGCCTTTTTTATGCCCGAGGCACGAATCGCCAGTTTGACCGCGTTCTGCAAATTCTTTTCGGAAACGTGATGACGTCGCATTTCGCCTGAAAACGGATCGAGTGATGGTTTTACCGCCGGGAACACGTATTGCCAGATCCAATCCCTTTCGGCGTTGGGATATTTCCGTTTCAGCGCGAATGGCAAGTAAACTTTCCCGCCGCCGCGGGCGAGATCCTGCTGATGGAGTTCCTTGATCCGGTCGAGATGAGCGCGTAATGGCTGCTGAATTTGCCGCGGTAAGAGCGCTACTCGTTCGCGCAATCCTTTGCCATCGCGTACCGTGATCCGGTTGTAACCGAAATCGATATCCTTAACGCGTAATCGTACAGATTCCATGAGGCGAAGCCCACTTCCGTAAAGAAGCTCTGCCATCAAGCGGTAATCTCCCTTGAGACGCGCGAGAACCGCACGCGCTTCAGCGGGTGTAAACACGACGGGAAGCTTCGCCGGGCGGCTAACGCGCTGGACGTTATCAATGAAATCCAGCTTTCGCTCGAGCACCTGCTGGTACAGAAAAAGAAGCGCAGCGAAGGCCTGATTTTGCGTGGACGCAGCAACATTCTTTTGCACTGCCAGGTGGGTCAGGAATTGTGTGATCTCGGGTTCGCGCATCTCATTTGGATGTCGTTTGTGGTGAAAAAGAATGAAGCGGCGTATCCAATCCACATAAGCTTGCTCGGTACGGATCGAATAGTGTTTCACGCGCAATCGCCAGCGGACGCGGTCGAGTAATTTGGGCGAGGAAGCGACGGCGGCGGTGGTAGGCGGCACGCATGAGATCGTGTCAAAAGATTTGGGCAATGGCAAGCCGCGCTGAATGAAAAAGTCTCTTGAACTCAAAAGCTCGCGATCGTGATGGCGCGATCGCCAACACGCAAGGGCGCCCGCACACGGGCGGGCAAGCTATGCATTTCCAAGGAATTATTTTTTTCTATGGCCGACCATTTCGCCCTGCATTGAACGACGATCGAGCCGCGTTAGATTTTTTTCCATTGCCGGAGTGAGCAATGAGATGTGCGGGATCTCGCAGAGATGTTCGGCGATGAACCAGATGGTTTTTTCCGTTGTCATCCAGTTGCGATGATCGAATCGCGCCAGGTTCACCGGGCGCGAGTAGCGCCGCAAAGTGCGTTCGCCGCGCAGGTTGAAGTAGATGTTGAAGTAACTCATGGCCAGTTCTCGGAGAGTGCGATAGACCGGTTCGCGATAACGGCACCCGGCGAAATTGGATTTCGCGACCGCGCCCCAGTGCCCGCGCATTTTGAAAATGGCGACGACATGATCGGTGTCCTGTTCCGCTTCCAAATCGAAGATCAACGGCGGAAAACCGATTACGCGGAGCGCAGCCGCGGCAAAAATTCCGCCTTCGAGACATGAGGCGATGCGATCGTCCAAAACTTTTTTAGGCGATCTCGCGGTGTAACTCAGATTATAAGGCAGGTCGTCGAGAAATTTCTGTATGCCGGCCGGCGTTTTCAATGAACGCAAGGTGCGCAACTCCGATGGTGTGAAACCGAAACTCGGTCTACTCCGTTTGGATTTTGAAGCTTTATACCGAGTCGTCATTGATTCGCGCTGTCATCTCCGATGCCGGATCACCGCGCAGCCGTCCATGTGTCCGGATTACGGATTGCCTCGACGACCTGTTTGATTGCGTCGATTACCAGTTCCGGTTCCTGGGCTTGAATGTAGTGCGAGCTTTTGGTTGCGATTTTGTGTTTGGCGTTGGGGGCAAGCGTCGCCAGGGCATCCTGCGCCGCGTGCCACGCTTTGTTCAGTGCTCCGGGAAAATCGGCGGGCAACGGCTGCCACGGGCTGAGATCGAATGGTTGACCTTGGGTCAGAACAAATAGAGGCATGGGACGGAGCGGTTCCGCGTTGGCAGCTTTTTTCATCTGATCCAGGCTGGCGTTTACGTCTAGCGTCTCGATGTCTTTGTATTTTTCGAGACCGGGCGTCGGTTTCGTAAATCCAAAATTCACATACAACTTCCACTGTTCGGGCGTTAGACCGGTTCTCACCTTTTCGGACAGCGCATCAACCAGAACCATTCCTACAACCTCCTTCGGGTAGGTACTGGCATATAACCGAGCAAAGATGCCGCCAAAGGAATGCGCAGCGAAGACGTACGGTCCGGGGACCTGCGCCGTCTGAAGCAGGGCATGAAGATCGGAAACGAGGTCGCGTGCGGTGCGCGGCATGGGGACGGGCCTGCTCCGGCCTAAATGATCTGCGTCAAGAAATGTTCCTGGCCGGTCATAGGCACAAACCCGCGTGAACCTGGCAACCTGTGAAAAAACGGGGCTCATTCCGGGCTCAAGTTCGGTACTCCAAATGTCGGCATCATTTCTGTAACCCGACTCGAGAATCACCGTCGGGCTGCCTGAGCCAGCACACTCGAGATACATCTTGCGTCCAGCGCCGATGTCTACGAGATCGGCAAAATTGTTCGAGGCGGGTTTTGACGCGCTACTCTGTGACATGCGTTCCGGTGTTGAAACGCGCTTGAAAGTTCCTTCGTCGTGCGCATTGAGATTTTCTACGACAACCTGTGTGGCGTGGCCGTCAGGGCCGATTGTAAAAGTGACGCCGCTTCGGCCGACAGCATTCTCACCGATGGTGTCGTAAGTGAATATGTCGCGGTCGTAGTGTTTGAGCGGGAAGGTGAGTTTCTTCGGACCCTCCACAATCGCTAATCCGCCGTCCTTTTCGACGATTGCAATGTCGCCAAAAAAATCGTTCGCATAGTTTCCAAGATAGGCGCCGTTCTTAAGTGCCGGTGCGGGCGAGGCCGGCGGTTTGGAATAATCAAAGCCGAGCACCGTCCCCGTTGTGGCTGGGTCCGAAAACCGCTGCTTATAAAGCGGTAACCAGTCCTGCGTCGGCTTCCCATACAATGCAGTGTCTGAAAAAATTGTCCCGAGAGCTTCCGGTATACCCATGGGGCGCCCATTCGTGAGCACGACAATGCCCAATTGCTCAGCGGGCACGAGGTTTACGAATGTCGCTGCGCCGAGATCAAACCCGCCGGAGTGGTTCAGCCGCAATCGACCCTGCTGATCATAGCTTACGTTCCATCCCAACCCGTAGAAGCTCGGCATGCTCGTGAACGGATTAAATCCTGTGAGCATTTGCGGATGATGAGTCTCGGCCAGCGGCTTTTCGCTGACGATCTGCCTGCCATCGAATTTTCCATTGGCGAGCTGTAACCGGATCCATTTCGCCACATCATTAATCGAAGAACTCACGCCGCCGGTGGGTGATTGCGCGTCCGGGTCGCGTTTGAATTTTTGCTCCCATTTGCCATTCACCTGCACATGTCCGAGCGCTTTGTTCTGGCGCGCGGTGAAGTCAGCGTAACGCGAACTGGTCGAAGTCATGCCGAGCGGTTTGTATAGTTTTTGGGCACACGCCTCCTCCCATTCCAGCCGGTATGGTTTAACCGCCGCGACGGCGCCTTCGGTCATGCCAAAGTTGGTGTAAGCGTAATGCGAACGAAAACTGCTATCGGGATGTTGATAACGCAGACGAAATAGAATTTCCGCGCGCGTAAAGCCGAGATCCTCGAGCAGATCCCCAGCGTGATCGGGCAAGCCGCTCCGATGTGAGTACATGTCGCGAATAGTGATTTCGCGCGTGACCCATGGATCGAACATCTCGAACGTGGGATCGAGCGCGTTGAGTTTTGAGTCCCAGCTGATTTTTCCCTCGCCGACCAGTTCGGCAACCACTGTCGAGCCAATCGGTTTGGAGACCGACGCTAGCTGGAACACCGTGTCCGCATCGACCGGTGCTCTTGTATTTATATCGCGCACGCCAAATCCTTTCGCGTACACGACTTTGTCCTGAAACACGACCGCGATTGCGAGACCGGGTACCGCGTTTTGGTCAATCTGCTTTTGCGCGAGTTTCTCGACTTCCTGAACAGCGTGCATCACTTGCTCAGAGGTGACGTGAGGTTGTTGCGGTGGCGCCGCAGAAGATATTTCAAGGACGAACGTTGCGATGCTGCTAAGAACGATGCAGTGAATTATTCGCATGAATTTATCAAGCAGATGCGTCCTCGGGATCAAAGCGACGCGAGGACGCGTGCGCACTCCCAAAGCTTACGCGAAAGAAAATCGGCGTCTTGCATACATTTCGCACGAGGTGCTCTGGAGTGCGATGCGTCTTCGCATCGCTTTGTTCTCTATGTGACTACAACCCGATTGGATGCCTTGGGTCAAAACCGCGTGGTGGCCGATAGGTCGTTTGCCAGCGCGGCGCCCATTTGCCGGTGTAACGATCGTAGGGCGTGGTGTCGAGTCGCAGTCCTGCAATGACTGCGAACGTGTGACCCTCGCGCGCGTAGATCGTAATCCAATTTCCCGCGCCGCATTCGCCATACCTGCGAAACTCGGTTGAGCTCATCGGCGTGTTGATCAAACCAGCCGCGGCCAGGACGTAAGAGATCGTACCGGAACAATCGTAGCCGTGATCCTTAAATGATTTGTGGCCGCCGCCGTAGCGGTACGGTTTTGACCGAAGTTGATTGGCCGCCCATATCGCCCGTTTAACCGGAAGCGGTGCATTCTTCGGTGCGGCCGCTTTCCCGAGTCGAAGACGCGCAGTTTTACCCGACACAACAGGTCCGGAACTCGGAAAAAGATCGGCCGATGCCGACGGAAGAATCCCTGAGATGACGACGGTTAGCAGGATTTGACGATTGACCGGATAGATAAACTCCTCCGGGTCCCTCTTCTACAGAAAGAAAGCCGCAGATGAAAAGACAAATTTTACAAGCTTTGGTGGATCGTCTTGTCCTCAAGACGATGGCAAATCAGTCGCCAAGGCAAATATCAGGCGGCGAAGCCGCGTTCCACCAAGGACATTTTGTGATAAACTGCCAGCATGATCCGCGCGATCGCGTTGCCGGTGATGTTTCTCACCAGCGCGATGATCGCATTCGCTGCGGATCAACCGAACAATTCTGAGGAGCCCGGCGAGTTCGACGTTGAGCCGCCGATATTGAAGCAGAATCTTTCCGACGAACTCGCCGAGGCGGGAACGCCCGACGGCGACGTTGCCCGGTGCGAAAAGAAACTGGAGCGTTCTAAACGAAATGCCGCCGGCGCGGAACGCCTGTGGAGGGTCGGCGTACTCGCGAAGGTCGAGGTCGAGCAGCGAGCCTTGAAGGTAATTAAATGCGAAGCTGAAGTGGCAAGCTCGCGAGTGGCCCAAGCCAAAGGAACAGTCGCCGAGCAGGAATCGCGCGTTGCGTCTGGTGAAGCCACAAAACAAGAGCTGGAAGTGGCGAAAACAGCGCTCGCGCAATTGATCGAAGCGGAGCAAAAAGCAGTAGCAAAACGCGAGACCGCCGAGCTTGAATTTGCTGAAACGAATCTGCGGCGTCAGCAAAGATTGCTTAAGCTCGGCAGCGCGCACAAATCCGACGTAACCAACGCGGAAGAAAAGCTCGCCGAGCTCAAGGGGCCCAAGAATTGATGCCCAAAATTGTAGGGCGTTTCTGTGAAACGCCAATCGTTTTGGCGTCTGACCCAGACGCCCTACAATGGAATCAATACCCAGCGGCCATACCGTCTTTACGTGATTCGCTGGCCCCGACGTAAACGCGCCGGCCATCATGCATTTCGACTTTGATTGCTTGATAACCACCGTAGCCGCCGACGTCGACACGGACGTCGTGTCCTTTCTTGCGCAGCTCGCGCACCGTCTCGTACGGAATACCACTTTCCACTTCAACGTATCCACCTGAAGCGTTCATCTTTTCGCCGGTAGGCTCGTTGTCGCCTTCATGCTGCCAGCGGGACGCGTCCCCGGCTTCCTGCACGTTTAAGCCAAAATCGATCTGGTTTGTGAGCACCTGCACGTGGCCCTGCGGCTGCATGCCGCCGCCCATGACACCGAAAGCTTCCCACGGTTTACCGTCCTTCATCACGAATCCGGGAATAATGGTGTGAAACGGGCGTTTGCCCGGTGCGTAAACATTCGCGTGCTGCGGATCCATCGAGAAAAGTTCGCCGCGATCCTGAAACATGAATCCAAGACCCGGCACGACGATCCTGCTGCCCATCCCGCGATAATTGCTTTGTATCAGCGACACCATGTTGCCTTCATCATCGGCAGTGCACATATAAATCGTATCGCCTTGATCGAGCGCCGGGTTGCCGGCTTCGACCTGTTTGGTTGCGTGATCCGGGTCGATCAATTTCCGGCGCTCCGCCGCGTATCCTTTCGAAAGCAATCCGGCGAGCGGAATCTTCGCGAACGAAGGATCTGCATAAAATTTCGCTCGATCGGCCCACGCGATCTTCTTTGCCTCGATCAGTGTGTGCAGCGTCTCGGGTGAGTTGCGTCCCATGGCGCGCAAATCGAATCCTTCGAGAATGTTCAAGATCTGAAGCGTGGCGATGCCCTGACCGTTCGGCGGAAGCTCGAATATATCGTAGCCGCGATAGTTCACCGAGACGGGCTCGAGCCATGTCGAAGTATGCTTCTCGAAATCGGTTTTCCGCAGGAATCCGTCATTGGCACGCATAAACGCGTCGATCTTGTCAGCGATCTCGCCTTTGTAGAAAGCGTCGCGACCTTTCTCACCAATCAATCGCAGCGTCCTCGCCAAATCCGGGTTCTTGAAGATGTCGCCTTTACCTGGCGTGCGTCCTTTGCCATCAAGCGTGTAGGTCGCGACAAACGCTCCGGGCAATCCCTTGTAGAGGCGCGGACCAAACGACCAGTAATACGCGATCAAATCGGTGACCGGAAAACCTTCCTCAGCGTAGCGAATCGCGGGGACGAGATCGTCGCTCAATTTCAGTTTGCCGAATTTTTTGTGCAGCTCCGCCCACGCATCGACGCATCCTGGAACACTGATCGGCAGCATGCCGCGCGGCGGAATAGTCTCGCTATGCAGCTTCGCCAGTTCTGATTTCATCGCATCGTAACTCAGACCGAGCGGCGAACGACCGCTCCCGTTGATTCCGTAAAGTTTGTTTTCTTTCGCGCTGTAAACGATCGCGAACAGATCGCCGCCGATTCCATTCGAGACCGGCTCCATCAAACCGAGCGTCGCATTCGCTGCGATTGCCGCGTCCACTGCGCTGCCGCCGCGCTTTAAAATCTCGATCCCAACCTCCGTCGCTGCCGGCACGCTGGTGCAAACCATTCCGTGCGTTGCCAAAACTTCTGATCGCGTGGCGAAATTTTTACCGGTAATGCGATCGATCTGCGCATCCAAGGATAAAGCTGAACCCGCCGCGAGCAGTGCAAATAATAGTGGCTGACTCCCGCGCATCCCGAAATTAACGCCGTTCACCTAAAGAGCGCACTTGAATTTTGGGCTACCGGCTATATTTGATTGCCGCTGCCAATGAAAATCTCCAACGATGACCAGCGAGCGATCGGGCTGATTTTGTTCTGCGTTGGCGTTCTTGCTTTCCTGATAGGCCTCGCTGGCCATCTCAAGGAAAATTATCATCACCGGGGCGAGATTTCGTGCACGGGCTTTACCATCGCCATCATTCTAGCGGGGATCGGCGTCGTGTTGTTTCTGGTTTCGTTGAGAAAGAAACAAGGCTAAGGCCGTGACGCAGACAATCCTGTCTGCGATTTCAACGCTTCAGACCGCTAGTTCGTACTGCGGCAAGATAACTCGCAGGCAGGATTGCCTGCGTCTCCAAAGGAACCCGGCGGCGACCTTTTTCAGATCGCCGCCTTTTCCCTAATCGCTCTAAACGAGCGGGAAATTAGTCCTGCATCGCGTCGTGCAGCTGTTTCTTGGCGTTCAGCATGTCCTGTTGCGCTTTTTCGATCGCATCGAGTTTCTTCTGCTGATCTGCCGTCAGGATTGGCCGAATTTGCGACAGTGTGCTGTTCATCACTGTATGCATCTTCTGCATCGCCTCCTGATGAATGGCGGCGATCTGCGGTTTGGCTTGATCAAGGATCGGCTGAACCTTGGTCTGCTGGTCGGCAGTCAGGTCCAACTTTTCGGTGATTCCCTTCAGGCCGAACGCGTGGCCGCGCCAGTGTCCAGCACCGCCGGGGCCCGGTTGTGCCTGAACAACGACAAAGCCCCCCAGCGCGATCGCACCGGCGGCTGCAAGTGCTAATAGGTTTCGTTTCATAGTTGGTTTCATTTGTTGTTACAAAGCGCTCTTTGCGCCTTTGAAAGACATGACCGAGCGCGCAGTCGAACGGTTACAAAATTTTGTTTGTCGTGTAATTCTTTCATTCCGAGCGAAGTCGAGGAATCTCTTGATGTAAATCCGATCATGGGGCGCGATTACAATTTTTGGACCTACGTCATCACAAACAAGAACCACTCTGTTTTATACATTGGGGTGACGAACAGTCTCTCACGGAGAACTTGGCAGCATCGTGAAGGAGATCGGCCCGGGTTTGCTGCCGATTACAGATGCACGAAACTTATTTATTACGAATGGTATCGTGACATTCGCGACGCGATTGCACGAGAGAGTCAATTGAAGAAGTGGTCGCGTGCCAAGAAGGTGACACTCATCAACCGATTGAATCCGAGTCGGCGCGACTTAGGCGCGGACGTGCTTTAAGACAGATAATTTTAAGAGATTTCTCGACTCCGCTCGAAATGACAAGCAAGCGCGGACTAGCAATCGGCACATATGAAGTTGTAACCAAAGCGCAGCCGAGCCGGTCATGGTTAATGGTGTGGATGCGCTCTCGATCACATGGATGATTCTGACGCAGGCGCGCTGGTTAAGGCTGCGCTTCAAGATGACGATGAGGCAGCTCGCGCGCTGGTGCAACGGCTTTATCCGTTGGTTGTCAGGATCGTCCGTTCGCATCGGTCGCGTCGAACCTCGGAGGAAGACCTCTGCCAAATGATTTTCATTAAAGTGTTCCAAAAGCTGTCGCAGTTTTCGGGGAACGTGCCGCTGGAGCACTGGGTCTCGCGCGTCGCGGTTAACACTTGTCTCAACCAAATCGAATCGGAAAAAGTGCGGCCGGAAGTGCGTCATGCTGATTTGAGTGTGGAAGAGCAAGCGGTGATCGAAAATCTCGCAAGCTCCAGCGATGAGCTGGCGCCGGACCAGCGGTTCGCTTCGCGCCAACTGGTGGAGCACCTTCTGGCTGCCTTGAAACCGGTCGAACGGCTGGCGATCGATTTGCTATACTTGCAGGGACGCAGTGTGGAAGAAATCCGCAAAATCACTGGGTGGAGCGCGGCGCTCGTTAAAGTGCGAGCATTTCGAGCCCGGCAGAAAATGAAACAACAGCTCGCGAAAATTTCGGAAAAAGAAAAGCAATGAAGAACGAACACATCGAGCGGTTGCTGCGATCTGCGGCGCAGACGGACGAAGAGGTTCCGGCGGCGATGCCGTTTGGATTCGATACTCGCGTGGTCGCCCTCTGGCGCGCTGGTATGCCAAAGGCGAACGGCGTGATACAGCTGCTTCGACGCGTGGCTGTGTTGTCGATGGCCGTAATCGTCGTATCAACGATCGCAGCGATTCGCGAAGCAAATCAGAGCCGCGAAATCCGCGAATCGTTCGCGAATGAATTCGCCATCGCGGATTCGGCGATTCAGGATGAGTTTTGAAATGAACCGGGCGTTGCAATGGAAACTCATCGCGGGCTTCATCCTGGTGTTTGTCGCGGGTGGAATCACCGGCGCGTTCGTAGGGGGATCATACGCCCGGTATCATTTCTTTGAACTGCGCCATCCCGAGCGAGTCGGCGGAAGAATGAAAGACAGGCTCCGCGAGGAACTCAATCTGACCCCGGAACAACTCGCCAACATTTCGCCGATCATCGACAAGACAACTGCTCAACTGCGAGATATCCGGAGAGACACGGGTCGACGAGTTCGCGAGATCATTGCCGACGCGCATCGCCAGATGGCTACCCAGCTTACTGACGAACAGCGTCAAAAGCTGAAGCAAATAGAAGAGCGACATCGGCGGTGGCGACACCATGGTTTCCACGAGTCTTCGGACGAACCGCCGTCGGCCACACCTTAATTGTTGTAGCTGCGCTGTCCTCAGGGCACTTCGGCCCCGGCGTTCCGCAAAAATTCCGCTGGGCAGAGAGGACGCTGCAGATCAGAAGCGCACGCCGTTTTCAAAAAAAATTCGTTCTCGCTCCACGTCTGCGCCGCGGCTGAGAAAAAGATCGCGTATTTCAGGCGTGTAATAGCCGCCGTTGTAAGAGGGATTGAGTCCAAAAAAGATTTTTCCGCCCGGCGCCAGGTGATGCTGTAAATCGCGCAAGAAAAAATCCCATTCCGCCGTTCCCCAACGTTTCTTTGCCGGATGATAAAGGTAAAAATTCGCAGAGAACGCCGTGATCCAATCGAATTGTTGACCGAGGTCCGGCAGCGGCTCGAAAGCGTCGATCTTATAAACGACTCGCCGCACGCCGAACAACTCCAGTAGTTCGCCGAACAACGGAACGCGGTCGATGTCGAGGCCCACAACGGAGTGGCCAAGGTGCTTCAGGATGAACAAAAAGAATCCGCCTCCGCAACCGAGATCGAGAACACGTTTGGGCGCCGAGCGATGAAGATTCAAATCCTGCACGCGTTCACGATTCAATCGCAACCACGGCTCAATATCTGCGTATTTTGCGTAGCCCGCAGTGGAATCCGCATATCGCTGCTGGATCTCTCGTGCGCGGTCCCAGTCGATCTGCGCAAGCATTGGCTTGAGCGGCACCGGAAAAATCGAGCGTTGCGCTCTGCGCCAGCCGCGCCGGTAGGTCAGTGGTTCGGTGAACTTGAGAATCTTCCGAGACAGTTTCATTCTGAAAATCGATCAACTGTAGGGCAACCGCTCCGGTTGCCAAACTGGTGGCGGCAGGCGATGCGCCTGCCCTACAAGCTATCCATGATTTCCCGCGGAAGCTGCGGGCCGCGGTAAACGAGCCCGGTGTAAAGTTGAATCAGGAGTGCGCCGGCCTGAAATTTCTCCCGCGCCGATTCTGCGTCGAAAATTCCGCCGGAAGCGATCACTGGAATTTTACATCGAGCAGCAATTTCACGTACCAATGTGGTCGATTTGTCTCGGAGTGGCGCTCCACTCAATCCGCCTTCTTGATTCGCTTGCGGCGGAATCGAGGAATGGTCAAGCGTGGTGTTCGTGGCGATGATTCCCGAGACGCCGTTCTCTTCGCATACAGAGAGAATGGCTTTCAGCTCAGTGCCTGACAGCTCCGGCGAAATTTTCACAACCAGCGGTTTTGGAGCAGTTCCTGCTTCATTGCCGATGGCGTGCAGTAACTCCGAAAGCCTTTCAGGCTCCTGCAGCTCGCGCAAGCCGGGTGTGTTTGGCGAGCTGATATTCAACGTGATGTAATCAGCAAAATCCCGCAGCGCGCGAAACGAGTAAAGGTAATCGTCTGTCGCTTGCTCGAGCGGAGTTGCTCTCGACTTGCCGATGTTGATTCCCACAGGAACAGCCGGCCATCGCCCGCTTTCACGCAGCGCCGCCAATCGCTGCGCAATTGCGTCCGCGCCGTCGTTATTGAAACCAAGCCGATTGATCAGCGCTTGTTGCTCGGGCAATCGAAAGATGCGCGGCTTGGGGTTTCCAGGCTGCGCCTTTGCCGTCACGGTCCCAAGCTCGATAAAACCGAACCCAAGCGCTGCCCACGCGGGAAGAGCAACACCGTTTTTGTCCAGCCCGGCCGCGAGTCCAATTGGGTTTGGGAAGTTTAGACCAAAGAGCGTTTTTGGTTTTGGCGACGGCTGAAAAAATCTGAGCACGCCCAGCGCGGGTCCGAATTGGGACGCCTTTTGGAGCAGTGCGATGGTGAGATGATGCGCGGTCTCAGCATCCAAAGAAAACAGCAGCGGCCTAACGAACGTCTCGTACGTTCCGCTACCGCGCTTCATCTTTCATTAACACCCGGCTTTAGCCGGGTGTCTAGACTAGCAGAGGAGGAAAGCCGTTTAAACGGCTTTCGCGCATCTAGCCGGGTTACCACCGGACTGAACTCCGGTGTTAATGAGAGATTTCGTCTTCCGCACTGGCTCATATGGTCGACCTGAGTGCACGCAGTCATTTGCCGATGCAAAATTGACTGAAAACGGAGTCGAGAATCTGTTCTACATCCACGACGCCAATGACTTCACCAACTCCGCGCAGCGCTTGATCAAGGTCAACAGCAATGTACTCGCCGGACAATCCCTCGCCCAGCGCCGTGTGGGCGCGATCGCATGATTCCAAGGCGCGGCGGAGACAATCGCGATGGCGAGTATTAATCGCGATCGCGCTCTCCGGTCTCAGATTTTGCTGGCGAATGCGGGCCAAAATTTCCCCTTTCAGTTGCGGCAGTCCGTCGTCGGTCACGCACGAAATTCGCAATGCCGGGAAATCCTTCCAGTCCTTGTCCTCGGGCAAGTCACTCTTATTCAAGACAACAATTTCGTTTGGATCGCTCGTCGCTCCGTTGAAATCCGCGGGCTTTGGCGAATTGCGATCAGCGATGTGCAGTCGCAAATCAGCCAGTTGCAGCGATTTTTGTGTGCGCTCGATTCCTTCACGCTCCAGATCGCTTTCCGAAGCGCGCAAGCCCGCAGTGTCGAGCAAACGAATCGGCAAACCCTCCCAATTGACCGTTTCCTCGATCGTATCGCGCGTCGTGCCGTGTGTGTCGCTGACGATCACGCGATCGTAGCCAAGCAGACGATTGAGCAAACTCGATTTGCCGGCGTTTGTCGCACCGTAAATCACCACTCGCACGCCTTCGCGCAGCACACGACCTTGGTCGGCGGTCGCGAGCAACACGGCGATTTCATCTCGAACAGAATCCAGTCGGCCGCTTAGCGCTTCGTCGTCGTCGGGCTCAATGCCTTCCTCCGGAAAATCGATCGACGCGTTGATGTGCGCTAGCAGCGCGATCAATTCATCGCGGATCTTCCTTATTTGATCGCCGAGTCTGCCTTCGAGTTGTTCGGTGGCCGAACGCAGCGCCAGATCGGTTCGCGCGCGGATCAAATCGATCACCGCTTCGGCCTGGGTGAGATCCATTTTGCCGTTGAGAAACGCGCGCTCCGTGAATTCGCCGGGCCGCGCTGCCCTTGCCCCTGCACGTAGACATGCTTCAAGAACTTTCGCGGAAACGAGGGTGCCGCCGTGGCAACTGATCTCCACCAGATCTTCGCCAGTGTAACTAGCCGGTGCACGGTGAACTGAAACTAGTGCCTGATCGATCAACCGGTTTTCCGCGCTGAAAATCTCGCCGAGATGCTGAACGTGTGACGCGAATTTCGACGGTTGTTCTTTGCCCCGAAAAATCTTGTCTGCTATTTGAATAGCGTTCGCGCCGGAAATCCGTACGAGCGCAATCGCGCCTTCACCGGGCGGCGTCGAGATAGCGGCGATGGTGTCAGAAGCGGTCATACGTTTGAACTCAAATTGTAGGGCAACCGCTTCGGTTGCCAAATACTGCGGAACGCGAACTCGAAACCGGCGCTGCTGCGCCGCTTTGTAACTGAGATTTCGCTCCGCTCTAGTGCGAACGCATGATATCCCGCAGCGCCGCGATCAACTGCCGATTCTGTTCCATTGTGCCCACGGAAATGCGGACCCATTCAGGCAAACCGTAGCCTTTGAGCGGGCGCACGATGATTTTCCGCTGCAGCAGCTTCTGGAACACCGCACAACCGTCACCGACGTTTACCATCAGAAAATTCGCAGCGGCTGGCACGAACGGAATCTGTATGTCAGCAAATTGTTCCTGCAAATAAGCGCGACCTTCGTCTATGACCCGCTTGGTTTCATGCAGGTGTGCTTCATCATCGAGCGCCGCGATCGCGCCGGCCTGTGCAACGCTGTTTACATTAAATGGCTGTCTCGTCTTGTGAAGCACTTCGGTCATCTCAGGCGGCGCGATGGCATACCCGATGCGCAGCCCGGCAAGGCCGTGAATCTTCGAGAACGTACGGAGCACAACGACATTTCGCCGATCGCGAATAAATCGAAGTGTATCGGGCGGATCATCGAGGAATTCGAAATACGCCTCATCAAAAACAACAAGGATGCTGTTCGGTACGCGCGACATGAAACTGTCGATCGCGCGCTGCGAGATCAATGTGCCGGTGGGATTGTTTGGGTTCGGAATGAAAATGATCCGGGTTTTTGAGGTGATCGCGTCCAAGGTTGCACCCAGGTTCTGGTGATAATCCGGACTCGGCGTTTCAATCGTGCGAACGCCGAAAGCGGTCGCGAGTAGTTTGTAGACGATAAAGGCGTACTGACACGTGATTACGTCATCGCCGGGATTCAGAAACGCGTGCCCGACAAATTCGATCACTTCGTTTGATCCATTGCCGAGAATCACGTTCTCAGGCGCTACACTGAGTTTCGCTGCGATTGCTTTGCGCAGGTAAAATCCGCTGCCGTCAGGATAAAGATGCGCATGCTCCAGCGCCGTGCGCATCGCCTGCAGCGCCTTGCGAGAAGGGCCCAGCGGATTTTCATTCGAGGCGAGCTTAATGATTGTGCTCGAATCGACACCTAATTCGCGCGCCGTTTCCTCGATCGGTTTCCCCGGTTCGTAAATGGCGAGATCACGCAACTGCGGATTGGCGAGCTCCCACCCTGACGTCATGCGCGAGAGATTAGATGCGAGTGCGTTAACTTTGCAATCCGCGATGAACCAGCCTGAATAGTGACAATTTGATTTTAGCGCGATTTCGCGGGTTGGCCGTTATCAAAAGCTGTTCGGCTGCTTTCAGCTTCTTGTCGCAATCGTTGAAACTGTGTCTCCAGATTCTTGAGCTCGTCGTCAGAGAGGTTTTCCAAATCGACAAGTTGATTGCGCGCGCCTTTTACGGCGCGAATCAGTTCGTCCAACTTGAGGTGCATCGCTTTGGCGTCGCGGTTCTGCGTGTTCTGAATCAAGAACACCATGAGGAAGGTGACGACTGTCGTAGCGGTGTTGATGATCAGTTGCCAGGTGTCCGAGAAATGAAACGTTGGTCCGGTGACAAGCCAAACGACAATGATAAGAACGGCGCCGCAAAATGCCCATGCGCTGCCAAGCACACTGGATGAACGCTGCGCAAAACACCGGAACGCGTCCCTGACGATGCAAAAAAAATCGCGCTCTTGCTCGTTTCTCTTCGCTTCTTTTGTCCAGGTATGATTCGCCATGTCACCTAGTCTTTCGCGCCTGACCACAAAGTTGCGCGCACAGACATCTTGCTTTCGCCCCATGTCAGGGCACAAGCGGATTGATTTCACCGCTGTTTTAGGGAAGACTTGACCCCGAATTCATGCAGCAGGTTCAAGGCTTTTCACGTCTGCAAACTGTTCCATCTGAGCCAGCGACTGCTGCTGCCAGGCGGAAGCTCTGGATACTTAGTTCCTGGCGGGACTTGGTATTGTACGTTGGCACACCGCTACTGCTGATACCTGCGTTCGCGCTGGCCCAGGCAAAGTGGAGTCCGCAGGACATTTATCTCTTTGTCGCTGCCTTCGGTGCCATGGGTCATCACCTGCCGGGCATGATACGCGCGTACGGTGATCGAGCTTTGTTCGAACGCTTCAAGTGGCGTTTCATTTTAGCGCCGCTGTTTCTGCTGGCGGTGTGTGTGGCTTTTTTCTGGTGGGATCTGAAAGGCATTCTCCTGGTGGTTTTCTTCTGGGGCGTTTGGCACGGTTTAATGCAGACCTACGGGTTTTGCCGCATCTACGACGCCAAAACGGGAACGTTCGATACGCTTACGCGCCGGCTCGATTTCGCGATGTGTGTCATCTGGTTTGCTACCGCAGTGGCGCTTTCGCCATACCGGTTGAGCGACACACTGGACACTTACTACCTGTGTGGCGGACCGTTCATTCCGCCGACCCTTGTAAGCCTTGGCCAAAACATCATTCTCGGCGCAGCCATTTTTGTGTCGGTTTTGTTCGCCGCCCATTTTCTTCGGACTTGGATCGCGGGGCATCGGCCAAATCCGGTAAAACTTGGACTGCTGGTAACCAGCATCGCGTTTTGGTGGTACTGCAATAACCTTGTCTCAAACATTCTCGTCGGTATTGCGCTGTTCGAAGTTTTTCACGACGTGCAATACCTGTCGCTCGTCTGGATCTACAATCGCAACCGCGTCGAGAAAGACAGCAACATTGGTGGATTCATGCGATTCGTGTTCCGAAGGAGCGGCTCGCTGGTTGGGCTTTATGTCGGCCTCGTCTTTGCCTACGGCTCGGTTTCCTTCATCAATGCGCATCTCGGAATGGATACCGTCAAACGGATTCTTACCGGCGTGGTGACTGCTTCGACGCTGCTGCATTTTTATTATGACGGATTTATCTGGAAGGTTCGGGAGCGCTCGACGCGTCAATCGCTCGGGCTTGCTGGTGGAACCGCTGATGTATCGCTCGGCGGTATGCTTCCCGGCTGGGCGTGGCACGGGTTGAAATGGGTGAGTGTGTTCGTGGTGCCTCTTGGAGCGTTGTGGTTCTGGCAAACGCATCTTTCCGTTCCCGAACTGCAACGGACGGCACGGCTGGTCGCGGATGTGCCGGACGCCGCTAAACCGCATTTTGATTACGGCTCTGCATTGCAAAAGGAAGGCAAACTAGACGAAGCCATCGAACAGTACAAACTCGCGCTCCAGTTCGATCCCAAGTACGCGTCAGCGCACATGAACCTTGGCGCTGCGTTAAGTGGGCAATCCAAATTCGACGCAGCTGTCCCGCACATGGAAACAGCGGTTCAGCTTCAACCGAACAATGGCGATTTTCATCTGATCTACGCGAACCTACTGCAACGGATCGGACGCAACGATGATGCCGCGTTTCACTTCGAAGCGGGCACACGCCTGAAACCAAACTCAGCTGATGCGCATTACAGCTATGCAGGTTTCCTTCTGGCAGTGGGCAAAAATGACGAATACGTCAGCGAGCTTCGGACGGTTCTCCGACTCAAGCCGAAGTATCCGGACGCTGAGCTTGGGCTCGCGGACGGACTTTTTGCGAATGGAAATCTGAAGGAGGCGGAAGTCCATTACCTGGCGGCACTTCGGACGGACCCGGAATTGACAGTTGCTTACAACGATCTGGGCAGAGTGTACCTGGCTCAGGGACATATTTCCCAGGCCGTGGTCCAGTTCAAGGAAGCGCTGCGGCGCAACCCTGGATACAAAGAAGCCGAGGAAAATCTGCGAGTGGCGAAGGCAGCCGATGCCGAGATTTTCCCCGCGGCGCATCGGTGACTTTGAGCGACCGCGCGCTTCATCTCATTCTCGATGACGCGTGGCCTGACGAATCGATCAACCTTTCTGTAGCCGATGCGCGGAGTTGGGGGCCGCGTTTGCGTTTCTCCGCGCCGCCGAGGCTGATCGAACAATTCTATCGGGAGCGGGGGAAGGATCTAGCAGCGCCGTTCCTGCTCTACGGCTCCGGCGACTTTCACCACCTGACCGCTCTCCGATTGCGCTCTGTTGCCGAACCGATGGTCCTCGTATCCTTTGATAATCATCCCGATTGGGACGTGCGGCCCCCGAAATGGGCCTGTGGCGGATGGGTAAATCGCGCGCTGGAACTTCCAAATGTACGGCTTGCGAGCGTCTGGGGCTGCAGCAATTTCGAATGTTGGTGGCCGCACCAGATTTTCGGCAATCGCCGCGCCGAACATGCCGGAATTCTTGAAGTCCATCCTTGGGCAGACGATCGGCCGTTGAAAGATCAACAACGGAAGGGCGCGATTCTGCGTGATAATTGGCGCGAGCGTTTTCAAGAATTTGCGAAACGTCTCGCCGGCGAAAACGTCTACGTCACGATCGATCTCGACTGCCTCTGCGTGGAAGAGGCGGTGACGAACTGGGAAAGCGGTCGCTTCACGGTGGCCGATCTTGAGTGGGCGCTCCGAAAGCTTCGCGAATTTGCTCCGATCACTACTGGCGACATTTGCGGCGCGTATTCGCCTCCGAAATATGCGCGTTGGAAGCAAGGTTTCGCTGCCGAGTTCGATCGGCCGAAGCTCGCGCCACCAAACCTGGAAAAAGCGCGCGCGACTAATTTGGCGACTCTGGAAAAACTCTGGCCGTTACTAGCCGGATCGTTGTAGGGCAAACGTATCGCTTGTCGGCTCCGGACAACCGAAGCGGTCGCGTCACAATTTAGCTCATCGAAACAAGCACGATTCCCGCGGTGATCAGGAGCGCGCCGATGGTGAGGCGCGCGCTTAGTTTTTCTTTCAGTACCACTGCGGCGAGAATCGTGATAAAGATGACGCTCAAGCCTTGGAAAGGATAAAGATAACTCAGATCGAAGCGCTGTAGCAGTCCGAGAGTCAGGAAAAAGGAAACCGTCATTAGAACAACGCCGATGGCGACGCGCGACACGAAATAGGAGTTGCGCATACCCTTTGTCGCCGAGAATTCCATCGCTTTCTTGAGGATGAGCTGCGCTGCCACAAAGGTGACCAGCGAAATAAGGATGAACAGGAAAGCGAGAAAACTCACAGGCGTTCCTCCATTTTTGCGATCGGCTTTGCCACCAACGCCAGGCCGAAAACCACCAGTGCAATCCCACACCAACGCAATGTAGAAATCAGTTCGCCGAGAAAAATCCAGCAGCCCAGCGGAACAAGAACATCGACTACGCGTGAGAGCGGATAAGCAAGGCTGAGCGGGATGTAGCGAAGCACGTAAAGCCAACTGATGAAGCTTGCGACGACTAGAACAATCGCCCACCACACCAGCGGCGACGCCAAACCATTGATTCCGGTCCAGGAAAATGCGTCGTCCGGCGCGGCGACCTCGCTTGCACCGCGTTTCAAAAGGAGTTCGGAGGCGAATACACACACGACGCTCAAGCCGAGTTGCAGCCACGGGTTCCCAAAGCCGGATGGCCGATTTTGCATCCGCTTTTCTAGCGCGCGATCAAACCACCGCAACCGATTTTGAACACGGTTGAAATGTAGCCACTGGCCTGTGGCCGGTTCGGAGAGTGCTCGGACAAAAGGGGCGGCCCACAAGGCCGTGGCTACAGAGCGTTTCTCAAAGCTCGCGCGCGTTCGGAAACTTCTGCAAGACTGGATCGTGCCGCGTCGGCCCGAGATATTTAATCACTCGACGAAAGATCGGATTCAGCAGCGGATTCGTGTGCATGATGTACAGATCGAGAGGGACCAATTCACAGTCCAGATGCAGCTTCGGCTCATAATTGAGCGGGTTGCTGTAGTAACATTTTAATCCTTGTTGGAGCGACCACGAGATGATGTCGCGCAACGTGTAAAAGTATAAGTGCAGATCGAGCGCGACACTGTAATCAAGCCCGATGCATTCATCATAGATTGCATCGCCGCAGACGAGGCAGAAACTGAACGCAACGATTTTGCCGTTTTGTCGCCAGATAAAAAACCGCGCACGCTCCGGCATCCGCTGAGCAATGTTGCGGAAATAATCTTTGGTCAGCGTTTCAAACTTCAGTGACGACCGCTCGTGAACGGCCAGATAAAGCGGATAGATTTCGTCGACCAAAAGTGTGATGTCGTTCACCACTTCCATCTCGATCTTTGGTGCGCGCTCTGCTTTACGAAACTTTCGGCGCAAATCTTTGCGGGTCGCCTTACTAAGTGTGCCGAAATATTCGTCCCAGTTTGCATATGGAAGCGGCAGCTGCGTCATCGGCATACTCGGAATCCGCGCGTAAGCATTCGAGACCAACGTTCCGAGGGCTGAGCGATAGTTCGCCGGGAAATCCTTGAAGACGACAAGGGAAGCTTTCTTTCTACTGGCGTAGGTCCGAAGAGTCGCCAGCAATGCGTTTGCCACCCACGGATTGTCTTTTTCCTCGCATGCTCCCAGGTCGCCTGTGCCGGCTCCGGAGCCAACCATCAAAACGCGCATGGTGAGAAAACGCGGGAAGACCTTACGGATTCCGTCGACAATAGAGCGGATCTTGCCCGGCACGCCTTCGACTAAGTTTTGCTGGACAAAGAACACCGGCTGGATCGCGCGCACGTTGCCAGAGGCGTCCTCGAGCAGCAGATAGTGATGCTCTAAACCGCACTCCAGCGTTTCCTCTACGATCTCGTAGTAACGATGATCTTTGCACTTTCTCTGGAGCGCTTGTCTCCAAGCGTCGCAATTCTGCAGGTCGCGCAGCTGTGACATCTTCGCCACGCCCTCATCGAATTGGATTATATGGCCGTGCGGCATGGGAAAGGAGTTGATTCGATCGAGAGGGCTGTTTACGCCTGCAAGCTTCTCAGAGGTGTCATTCTGAGCGAAGCGAAGAATCTCTGGTCACTTCTGGGTTGGGTTGCCACAACAAAAATCCGAGATGTTTCGCTTCGCTCAACATGACACGGCTGGTGATGAGACGAATGCTAGGCCTCGGATCCGGTTATGTTGTCGTTCTTCGTGACGTTTTCCACCTTGAGTGTACCGCTGCGGATATGCAGGTCGCGTTGTGGATTCGGGATCTCGATGCCGGCAGCGGTAAGATGCTTGTGGATCAGGTAATTCAAGTCGCTTCGGAACCGGCGCGGCCTGTGACTCATTTCACGGCTCCAGGCAACGACCTCGAAATCGATGGTGCTATTGCCAAATTTCTCCAGAAACGCGGTCGGCTCCGGATCCTCTAACGTGGCTGAGTGCTCGCGTGCGGCGGCGATCAGCGCCTCACGAACTTTGCTCACGTCGCTGCCATAAGCCACGCCTACCGGAAGACGAAACCGCACACTCGGATCGCCGTACTGCCAGTTGGTTACCGGCGAATCTATGAATTTCGAGTTCGGCACAATGATGGCAATATTGTCGTTGGTCACAATCACCGTACTCCGTGCGCGGATTTGCCGAACTGTGCCCAGGATGCCTGCTACTTCGACGCGATCTCCAATCGTGATCGGCCGCTCCGCCAGGATGACTAGACCGCTAATGAAATTACTGGCGATATTTTGCAGGCCGAATCCGACACCGACGCCAACCGCACCGGCGAAAACCGCCAGTGCGGCGAGATGGATACCAGCGTTCTCCAGAACAAAGAAAATGCCAACGACCAACACGATGTTGCTGACGACTTGGGCAATGGCGTACTGCAACGACCGATCGAGCCCGCTTTGTGCAAGCAGCCGGTTGAAAAGAAAACGTTTCGTCCCGGAGGAGACCCAGAACACCGCTATCAACAGCGCGATTAGCAGGAAAATTTGAACGAGGCTCAGAGTGATTGCCGGAAGCGGAGCGGTCCACGCCAATGGAATCCCCGCAGCGTTCACCGCCGTAACTGTGAAAAAGACAATGGCCGCCAGACTCAGGATCGTCGTGACGATCGCGATGAAGTTTGTGTCGATCTTGAACCGGCTGAAAGAACGCCGAACGATTTGGCTCTGCAAAAACCGGGCAATGATCACTCCGGCGGCGAAAAACCCGACGAAGGCAATCAGTCCAAGGACCGTTACGTAGTGATGACCGACGTAAAACAGCGGCCGCTGCAGGAGCGTCATGTCCACGCCCTAGTGTGAACGTGTCATGGGGCTTCGCAACCGGCGCTTGTAGAGGCGTGCGGCCGGCGGGAACGCCTGAAGTTTCGAAAGCGATGCGGTTGCGATCCGAAGGAGCGCTACTGCTGCTTGGACGACTTGTCTTCGATGTATTTGATGACGTCGCCGACAGTTTGCAGTTTTTCCGCGTCTTCGTCCGGCACTTCGACCCCAAATTCTTCTTCAAAAGCCATCACCAGTTCGACGATGTCCAGTGAGTCTGCCCCTAAGTCCTCAATAAAAGATGCCTGCGGCGTGACCTGTTCCGGGTTCACGCCGAGCTGCTCGACGATGATGTCCTTGACCTTCTCTTCGATCGATTTTTCCGCCATAAAATTTGTTCGGTTGGTATTAGTCGCGCAGGCGTAAGTCCGGCAGCTGCCGGACAGCCCGGCCACAGCATCGCAAGTAAATGAATTAAAGAGGATGTCAATCAATTTCGGGTAGTGGTACAGTTTCAATCTACGATTAGCTCAAACCGGCTTCGATTACATTCCGGAGAACTTTGGCAGGAAGCATGTATCGCACGCTCGTTCCGCATTCTGGACAAGGCGGAAAAATTTCGCGGATATGAAACGTTCGAAGCTCTTGGTGCGATTTTGGTGGATCATGCACTACGCGATAGAGCGGTGACGTTATGGGCGCAATGTCTCCAGCCTCAAAATCGATCTCCATCTCCATGGTACAGTTTCACGTCTTCCTTCTCAGGAGTTCAACGCGAATTAGGTATCGCACTTTGATTCCGCATGTTGGACAGGGCGGAAAATTATCGCCCTCGTAAAATGTTTGGAGATATTCCCCCTCTTTGGGCGGATCGTGCACTACATGATAAATCGGTGACGTTACGGGCACTACCTCGCCGGGACTGTACTCGTGCATTTCCATATTCTCAGTCCAACAAAGCAATCACTTCATCCAAACTCCAAACATGATCGCTGATCCCCGCCTCCATGGATGGGGTAACTCGCAAGGTCTGATGAATCCGGCAGAAATTGTAATGCATGTAATGGAGCGCAACCGCGTGCTCCAAGTTCTCCAGTTTCTTCGAGAAGCCATTAGTCAGGCGCGTGAAACGACGCATTGACATTCTCATCGTCAGATTCTGCCGTTCGACATGGCTCGTGGAGATATGACCGTAATCGGGATTGCCTCTCATAATCGCTTTTTTTGCGCCCATGCACACGGCGGGGCTATAGCGGGTTTCAGGCGTATCTTTGGCTTTGCCGTAAATCTTTTGCAGCATCGCGTAATCAACTTCGCAACCAAAGGCATCCTCAACTGCGACAAAGTATGGCTTGTACCCGTCAGTAGTGAGTTGAACCTTGTTGGCCAGCCTCGCTTTTAGATCATGCATGAAGTGAAAGGCGCAACCGGCGTCACGCTGTCCGATGAACCAGCACGGCACAAGCTTTGTGTCGGGGTCAAGCGCAACCCACGTCCAAGCGTCGCCGCCGCCCTTCGCTTTCTGTTCGACAGGGCAATTCTTGCCTTTCGCATAAACAAACGACCAGATTTCATCACACTGAACGCGCTTACATTTAAGATTACGGAAAACCTTGTCCTGATACTCGGAACACGCGCGGCCAAGATCGCACAGCAATCTCATTATTGTGGTGCGATGAATTCCCGTCATCCGTGTGACAGAGCGGAGCGAATTACCCTCAACTAGGGCCGAGACTATACGCTTCTTGTCTTCAATGCTTAACCTGTTCATGAGAATCTAAATATGTCCTAATGCTTGAGCGGTCAAGGTAAAACTACACATTTTTTAAAATATTTGACCTATTTTTTTAACGATGTATAATGGCATTAAAATTAAATGCATTATATTTAAATAAATTGGAGGGTAATTAAGATTTATAATGGATATTTCAAAATTCACAGAATCTAAAACCGGCCAGCTTATTCCGGTTCATGTTCCCGACGAAGATCACGCCTTTGTTCCAAATCCGTTGCCCGCTACTTGGGAATTCGATCCAACCTTGTGGCCCAAATTAGTAGAAGCAAGAAGTGCGCTTTCTTTATTGGACGGTACGGCTAGAAATCTGCCCAATCCGTCACTGTTGCTCAATCCACTTCAACGATCTGAAGCCATTGCATCTTCGAGGCTTGAGGGAACATACGCCACCCCTCAAGAACTAATGCTCTTTCAATTAGACCCGAAAGAACCAGAAGGGCGCAACGATGAGGCTAATGACTGGCAAGAGGTTGCAAACTACAATTATACGTTATCTCTTGGCTACGCCCGATTGCACGAGCTTCCATTCTGCTTGAGGCTAATAAAAGAAATGCACAAAGCTCTCCTAGATGGTGCGCGAGGATCTGAGCGAAACCCGGGAGAATTTAGAACGCATCAATATCACGTCGGAGCAACCCGACGATATTTGCCGCCACCGGTAACGGAAATGTCACAAGCTCTGTATCGTTTCGAAGATTACCTGAACAATCCTAGCGACTCTCTTGACCCTCTCGTTAGGTGCTTTATCGCGCATTATCAATTGGAAGCCATACATCCCTTTTCGGATGGGAATGGACGAATCGGGCGGGTGCTGCTCGCGCTAATGACATACAAATGGTGCAACCTCAAAATGCCTTGGCTGTACCTGAGCCCATTTTTCGACCGATACAAAAACGAATATATCGATTTCATGTTCAGGGTGAGTGCGGAAGGCGGATGGACGCGATGGATAGATTTTTGCCTGCAAGGAGTGATTGAACAAGCGACCAAGGCTGTAGAAACCTGTTCAGCCTTGAAACTTATAAAGGACAATATGCATGATCGTGTCCATGATGGGTTTTCTCCCCGAACTTACCTCATTATTGAGGGATTATTTGATACGCCGTTCGTTCGTATCGTGGATTTGGCTAAGAGATTTGACGTAAGCTATCCAACGGCCAAATCAGATGTCACGTATTTGCAAGGCAAACAGATTCTAGAGCCCGTGCCGGGAGCTAAGATTGCGACGTTTTTTTCTCCCGAGATTGTTCGCGCCTCTTTCGAGACTCACTGAGCCATCTGGCTTGCGCTGCTTTTTTCGCAATGTCTGATCTGCGCTTACCGTTCAATTTTTTGGCTCTGGCGACCCCTCCCTTTAGACCTCCCAATCTGCCAAGCGCGACCGCAGCAGGATTTTTGCCGTTTAGGCTTGCTGACGCATCGCCGTTTGTGGTTTGAGCCACAATCGCCGCCGCCAGCTGATTAATGTCCGGCTCATTGCTTGAACGCTTAGGCATGCATTCAATGTAGTCTTTTCCAGAAAAATGGAAAATACGATTTCCGAGCCTCGGACTTCAAACTGTACCACTACCCAATTTCGGGGAGCAATGGCAAAAGCTGGCGCTATGCAGACGTGGAACGTCAATTGAAAGGCGTCGGGTGTTCGCGTTTGCTTCCGCTTACCGTTCGAGTAGATGGACGTGATGAGCGCTTCGCCCGTCGAGCCTGCCGATCTTCTTGATCTGAAGTTTTTGCCTTCATGGGTGAAAGAACCCGGTGCGACGAATCATTACGATCATTACACGGGAGACGAGGTGCCTGCTGAACTGCGTAGCCGCGACCGGGTTGGCAGACACAAGGATCGATCATTCCCCTCCCGCGAACGACGAGCACATACTCAACGACCGGGGTCCGGGCTCGACAGGCGCCACCCCGGCAGAACGCCCAAAACAGAAGGCACGAGGCGTCGCGATTCCGATCGAGGCAAAAATCGCCGTTTGCCGGACCGCGTTGCGCAGGCTCCGCCAAAGCCGTTTGAGGGAACGATTCGTTTTCTCCCCCGTCAGAACGTATTCGAAAATGTGGTTGGTCAGATCAAGTCCGGCTCGGTTGCCTATTCGTTGTTTGTTCTAGCCCGTTTGTTCCTGGAAAAAGCGGGGCGATATGAAGTTCATCTTGCGGCAAAGGCCGAAGCGCCGCTTTTTCAACTTGGCGAGGACGGCGGACCCTCCGTGGATCGGGAATTCCTCGAGCGAAACGCGTTCCGGTTCGCCCAACGTGACTTTTACCAGGTCAATGTTGTAGAAAGCGATCCCATAAAAGGAAATTTCTCGAATGTCGCCAGGTGTCGGTTGAGCGGCACGCTTCTGGGCCCGACTAATCACCACGCTTACCAGCCGCAATTGCGCAGCTTATACGAGCAACGTTTCAGCCGGCGAATGAGCTTTGCCGATTATCAGCGGCAAATCGAGATCGTCAGTGATCCAGCGGTGGTGGAGCGCTGGAAAGAGGAAGCCAGAAAGGTCACCACCTATGCAACCGTGCGCGAACAAACACCTCTGGCGTTTTCGTCTGCTGCGGAAGCGGAACGACATTTTCGTTCGCACTATTTCCCGACACTCATCCGCAATGTGGACGACGTGATTGTCGGCGGCACGTCGAGCCGGAGCTTGCCAGACCGGATACTGAATCGGGCGATCGAGGAGGCGTGGGTGCGCGAAACCCGCTCTCCTTCAAACGTGATGCAGGAGCTTGCGAGCCGATTCCGGCAAAACGGCCTGCACATTTTTCGTCATCGGCGTGGCATGTTGTTCGTCTCGCCAATTCGCGCCCGCGCGTTTGTTCATGAACACGCCGGCGTGTCTCCGTTGGTGAACGCGATACTTGAAGCAGTCTCGGCGAAGGAGGGAATTAATCGAAAACAGCTTTTCGAAACATTGACTGGCAATGGGGCGAGCGAAGACCCGGAGCCGCGCAGACTGGCGCTCGCGTCCGATCTGCGTTGGCTGATCAACGAAGGTTATTTGATCGAGTTCAACGACGGTTCACTTGATCTACCACGGATGAAATCAAAGCGGCCGCAACCTGCAGAGCCTCTCGCGGCAAGCGCCACGATGGTAGACATAACCGCCACAACAACACTCTGGCCGCTTCAGCTTACTTGGCGCGAACCCAAGCAATTGCTGTAGGGCGTTTTTGGGACACGCCTCGGCGTCTATTTCAGATTGCGCCGACTTTCTTCAGCGCCTTGTAAGCGCCCTGCTTGTTTATTGTCTTGAGACCGCGCGCGGTGACGCGAATACGCACAAACTTCTTCAGCTCTGGCACCCAAATACGGTGGCGCTGCAAATTGGGCGCGAAAATCCGCGGCACCATTTTGGTGATGTGCCGGCCTACGCCACCTTTCTTCTTGGCCAAACCGCGCCGGTGAATCACGCTGCCCCGCACCGCTCTGGATCCTGTGATGTTACAAACTTTCATGTCGCAAAAAAGCCGCGTAACCTGCGGTCTTTGAGCGTCGAGGTCAAGCGGATCGTTACTCGGCGTTCCTTGAGAGCAACGCTCAACCGGACGGCTCGGCGATCCGTCACTACGACAGTCTTCCGTTGAGGTTGAACGCGCAATTGCTGCAGCGGTCAAACATAGCTCGACCATAACCAATCGTTTTTGCAGCAGCGATCATTCGCTCAGAGCTAATGCACAAAAATAATCACAAATTGCGGATCGGGATCGTCGGAGCCGGCAACATCGTGCGCACCCGCCATTTGCCGGCGCTCAAAAAAAACTCCGACGTGGAAATTGTCGCCGTTTCAAATTCCACATACGAAAGCTCGGAACGCTTCTGTCGCGAGAATTCGCTGGAGGCGCTACCGATTCGCGATTGGGCGGAGTTGGTTGCGACGCCGGACATCGACATCGTCTGGATTGGCACAACGCCGTACATGCATTCGGCAGTCACAATGTCTGCGCTCGAGGCGGGCAAACATGTCTTTTGCCAGGCGCGCATGTCCGCGGACCTGGCCGAGGCGGAAGAAATGTTGGTCGCTTCCAAGCGATATCCCGAGTTGGTGACGATGCTTTGTCCGCCGCCTTTCGGGCTACGCGGCGATTTGATGGTCAAAAAAATCCTCGCCGAAAATTACATCGGCCAGCCGCATCACGTGCGACTGCAAAGTTTCCACGGGAATTACCTCGATCCTGATTTGCCGGCGCACTGGCGCCAAAAGATCGAGATCAGTGGACTCAATACGCTCACACTGGGGATTTACATTGAGATTTTGCAGCGCTGGCTTGGCGACATCACCGGTGTGTTCGCGCGTGGTAAAATCCTTCAGCCACTTCGCGAAGCCTATAACGTGATCGTTCCCGATTTACTCACCGTGCTATGTAGTTTTGAAAGTGGCGCGGAAGGCGTGCTTGAGTTCAGCGGAATTAATGCGTTGGCGGAAGGTGATCGACTGGCGATTTACGGCAGCACCGGGACCCTGACGTATGATTTCACAGCCGACGTCATGCAGACGGGAAAGGTTGGCGATCGCGCATTGCATGTCGTGGATGTTCCCACGGAATTGGAAGGTGAATGGCGCGTGGAAGAAGATTTCCTTGCCGCGGTGAAATCAAAGGGACGCGTGCTTCCCCATCCAAATTTCGAAGACGGCCTGCGCTACATGCGCGTCGTGCAAGCCGTCTCCGATTCGCGTGCGCGCAACGAATGGGTGGCAATCAAGAGCTGAATCGATCGCGCATCCTACGCTGCCATCGTGTCTGGAACGAGATATCTCCTTACCAGCAGCGCCCAAACTAGCAGCGTAATCAGTTGATACCAGGCAAAGAACCGATCGTAGCCGCGTCGATGCGCCAGGAGACCAACCACGGCGAGGACGGCGTAGTGACCTATGAATGGCACGTACCAAATCGGATGAAGAAGGTCACCGTGGATTGCGGTCTGCGCGATGTCGAGCAAGCACATCGCAATGAACGCGGAATAGTAGCCCACACGGTTCCGTTGAAAGCGGCGCTGGTGTTCTTCCGCTTCGGATAGGTCGGGCGGATACAGGAAAACGGTAAGCATGTAAAGCGTGATGGTCCAAACGATCAGCACGAGAAACATGTCAAAGCTCCAAGTGACCTCGGTGTTCCATTTAAACGTCACCCACCATTGCAAAACCAGCAGCAGCAGAGTCGCGAGGGTGAGGACAATGTGGACTTCGTCGAGCGGGTTTTCTTTGCGCCGGTAAAACGCGCGACCGGCGCCCGCGAGCAGGTTGGTCACACCGAGGCCGATGATGATGGACATGAGCGCCGCAATGAACTCGAAACTGCTCATCAAGTTTTGAGCGTTCTGCATGTCGTGCTGAGCTTAAGGGGAGCCGCTCTGAAATCGAGGTGTAAATATCTACCGTAATAGGCCGCTAGGGCGCTCGCGGAGAACTTGCCTTCGTTAACACCCAACCGAGCGCATCATTCAAATCCGACAGCGCAGTCCCTTCGATGGGATCGTTGTGGTAAGCACCGCGCAATTCGATGACGCGTTTTTCTCCGGCGTATGCCTGAACCACCAACCGGTGAAAACGAGGCGCCACGATCTCGTCTCTTTCCGCCAGCAAAAAGATTGCAGGCGTACGGCTCGCTCTCGCGTTGGCGATGCTGTCGAGGTCCCGCGGCATCTGCAACGCAACAGGCCCGGCGAGCAACCACAGATTCCACCAGCCAAACTGCCGCAGAATAATTTCGCGCAGCGGCACAGGATTATGCAAAACCAACCCGGCGATCGGACGTTGTGCCGCGACGTGAAGCGCAGCCGTTGCGCCAATGCTTGCTCCATAAGCGACAATCGGTCGACTGGCGGCTTCACGCGTTAATGCATCGAAAGCTGCGAGCGCGGCCGGTCCAATCTGCGCCAAGCGTGCCGGCCCCGTGCTGCCGCCAAATCCGGGATAATTCATTCCCCAGATTTCCACTGCGCGATCGTTCCACATCTCAGCCTCCAAGGCAGCCCAGCGATCCGCGCGATCCGCGTTGCCGTAAAAGCGCAAAATGAAAACGTCTGCGCCGCCCTGTCGTCGCGCTTGTCGTGACTGCGCCGTCCAGATTTCTAGCTCGCCGTTCCCGAACTGAATCTTTTTCCGAACGGCGCCGCCGATGTCAATCGGCGAACGCGTCGGAAAAAGAATCAGGTGGTCCGGCAAATGTCCGAAGAACATGACAACAAGGTATGCGAGCCCAAGCACGAGCAACTTCCAACCCGTTGGAACAATTCTTGGATTCACATTCCATTAGCCTACGAAACACACGAAGTACACAAAAGGAAGTCGGCTAAGAAAGGGATGAAAAGGTATTCCGTCGATCTTGGACTGAAATTTTTCGCCTCTTTCCGCGTGTTTCGTGGACCAAAGACAACTGTGACGAGAAGCAACGTCGCGACAAACGCCTCAAATATGCTGATCATTGTTGCTGGGCTTTGGGCAGGAAACGCGACATGGTCGCGAGCAGCACGATCACCACTAACGCCAGCGCGCCCCAAAAGATGTAGCGAGTCGATCCAGTTAGTGTTTGGCCAACAAACGAGGGTTTCGGCGAAAGGTTTTCTTCCGGACCCGCGGCGACGGTGCCGCGTTCCGTCTTCAGAAGTTCGCCGGCGACGAGAGTGAGATCGTAACGCGGAGCGGTTGCATCGAGATTGTCGTAATACAGCCAAATCGGCTGTGCGGGATCCGACGTGGCTTTGAATATGACACGCGTTACTGGGTAGTAACTGCGAAAGTCGCGTAGCTCGATTGCGGGGTTGTCGCCGTTATCTGTTTCGAGAAACAACGTATCGCTTCTGGGGTGCGCGTTGAGCTCGATAACCAGATCGCGTTTTGGAGAGTTGGGCGTTTGGTCGCAGGTGGCGCGGCCGAGTTCAGATGCAAACTTGTCGCCGCGCTCGTCAGTGACTTCTTCCCATAATCGCATTTGCCGATGGAAAAGCGGCGAGGACGATGTGCAGACCAGCCGCGTGATCGGCACGCCGGGCTGCGGGAGTTTTAGGGACCAACGCGAAAGCGCAGGCTTCTTCGGATCATTCGCCGCTGCCACACTAAGACTGATCGGACGCGACAACGACGTGCGCTCAAAAAGGAACGGCAGCTGATACCCGTCGCGCACGATGCGGATGTCGCGTTGGTCGGGTTGCGACTGAGCCAGCAATTCGGGATCCAGTTCGACTTGTTGCACGCTGTCTCGTGTGAGCGGCAGAAGTTTCCGGAATTTCCATTTCGCGACGTCGATTTGCGCTCCCGTCAATGTGACCGCAGCGAGTGCTTCGGGCGGTTTATAATTTGGATTGGGAACGAGCGCTGAGGGAACAACATCCGTTGCGGTTGCATTCTTGAGCTTCCCGCTCAGCGCCGAAAGATCGTAGCGCGGCGCAGCGCATTGGGTGTTGCCGCTGAGAAGTGAATACTGGCCGGGTTGGTTTGCGAAAAAGGTCAGGCGCACCAGCCGCCTGTCAGCGCGCACGGTATCAATCGAAAGTGGTGGGCTATCTTCATTTCGAATCAGCACGAACAACTCGCGTGTGTGGATTTGCGATTCGATCGGAACCTCCAGGTGCGCTTCGTTTTTGCCGTTCACATTCACCCGATAAATCACAGCGTCGGCGATGTTGCGTTCGCGAATGCCGTCGTCGGCTACCTCGGGTACGGCGAGCGTAACAGCGCGTGTGAATACCGGTTCGTTGCTCTCGATCAGCAGAGATCCCAAAGTCAGATTCGCTGCGCCAAGATCGAGAGCGAGTCTCGTTGTGCCGGGACTTTCGTCGCGCGATTTGATGGTAATCGGAACCGCTTCCGCAGGCGCGGTTGTGCGCGCCTTGTACAACTGCGCCCCGGTGAAAGGCACCGGTGGCGACCCCAGATCGTCAATGGTGATGCGCAAGAATTGCCACGCGCCCTCTGGTAATGACACTCGCAGTTTCGTTGCGCCGTTCGGCGACTGAAACAACGAATCTCCGCCAGCGAGTTTGGTCCAAGTCCTCCCGTCATTCGATCCTTCGACGTCCACAGCTTTCATGAAGCGCGTCGCTGGCGATTCGAGGCTCACGCCACTGATCGGCGCGCTTATTCCTGTTTTAAGAATTAGGTGTGTCGCGCCGTTCTCGATGGTGCTGCGAAATTCCGTTGGCCGTATCGTTGATTCGGGGTCCGGCAGCAATCGCTCGATGAGATAAGGGACCTGGTTCCCTGTAGAATCGACGATGCGCAGATCTTCAAGCCCGGGCTGCGCCGCATCCGACGTTGCCGCCGGAACACTCACACGCACGAGCCCCTTGGCTGGAACCTCGAGCGCCTGCGTGTTACGCCATTCGTTAGGATCGAATGCCAGACACGTCTGCGCAGCGACTACGATCGTCAATGCGACAACGGCGCAGAATTTATGGAGCGGGTGAGGCCGCGGTATTCGTTTCATTGTTTTTCGTGACCGCCGCGAGAAACCGCTGATACAGAAACGACGCGAGAATTGCGATTACCGCGACGGCGATGAACGCGCCGATGCGATAGAGTTGATCAAGCTGCGAAAGATCGTGAAAGAAAAGTTTCACGACTGTGACGCCAAGCAATGCCAGGCCGGCGTAACGCGTCGGCGCGATTCGTTTTCGGATTCCGATAATGAGCAGCAAAAGAGCGAACAACCCCCATGCGATGCTGTAGCTCATGTCGCGCGCGAAGTTCCCTGAGAATTGAAACGTCAACGCGGCCACGCCCGGTGTGCTGAAGTAATCGGCGATCTCGATGTTTACAGTGAAAAAGGCGAGCACGGTGCCTAGCGTGTAAAGTAACGGACGTACATTGTGCCCGAGCACGCGATTGCGCTGCGACGCCAGTAATCCCGCAGCAGTGAATAGGCAAGCCGTCGCGATTCCGTAAGTGTAAAGGTACCAATTGAAAATCGGGAACGCGGCGCGCGGATGATAACTGAGCACGGCCGGATTGAATGCCAGGCGAACGAATACGACGACGAGCAAACCAATACCCGCCAAACGCAGCCCGGGATGCGGCACGCGTCGAAAAAGCCAGCACAGCGCTGCGCCTTCCAGCGCCCAACCCGCTGTGATCCATTGCCGATCAAATTGGATCGGGAAAATCAGTGTGATGAAAAACAGCGCCGTGCCGCCGAACAGCGCCAGTTGCGCGTTGCGTGCCGGGCTTGTAAGCGGTGTGCGTTTTAGCAGCACGAACAATCCAAGTAACGCTGGCAGCGCAAATGCCGCCGGCACCAGACCGGGAACTCCGCTGGGGTACGCAGTGCGAACGAGCTGGTAGATAAGATAAAAGTGCAATGGACCAGCAAGCGCTGCTGTCGCCCATGGGACCGTTTTTCCGGCAAACCGTTTATGGAAAACGAACGGAAAAATCGTGAACAAGGCATAAAACCCGAGATACCAAATCAGCGGCAGCGTTGCGCGAGTCAGATTGAAATGCTCGAAATGCCACGCGTGCTCCAGTCCGAGCACGGAGACGAGCGCGACCGCCGGGAGCAGATCGAGCGAAAAGATCTCGCTCATGCCGAGAAGCAAAATCACCAGCAACAATCCCAGACCGAATACAGGCGACGGATTTGCGAGCGGTAACTGCAGCGCCACCATGATGAGCAGCAGAAATGGCAACGTCGCGGAAAGCGCTGGAAGTTGAACCGAGAGATTTGCCGGGTCGGTGATGTTGCCGAACAGGTTTGGCGCGCGTGTTCCCGGCGCAATCAAACGGCGGCACGCCCAACTTACGGCAACGAAAAAGAAAATCGCGAAGCAGGCGAGTATAAGCAGCGCCGTGGGCAACCCGGTGAGCTCAGTGGGAATTCGAAGCAGCCACGCGCCGACCGCGACAAGTGTGAGCACGAGCACGGCGATGACGGGCAGCAGAGTCGTAGTTGCTATCGCCAGACCGATTGCGAGAACGTCGATGATTAACACGAACGGCCAGACCAGCAGCGAAAGCTCGGTAAGCCGGAATATCGGTATGAGCACAAGCAGAAGGGCGAGCGCGGGAAAGATGTGAGTCCACCGCGGAACCTCGATCTTGTGCAAACGTTGCAACGCCATTGGCATCGCTGCATGAAACAGCGCGAAGACGAAATAGAATCCCAGCGCGGTATAAATGTGACCGATGGTCAGGTAATTGCCCGTCCATGCTCCGAGAAAAATGAATGCCGCGAGTCCTCCCAGGGCTTGGACAATCGAGAGCTTTCTTTCGAACAGCGTGAGTGCCAGCAAGCCAAGGTCGATGACGAAAAGATAAGTGAACAACAGCACCGGCCGATGTGCGACTGCATGGAATCCGAGCAGGTAAAACGCCGAGAACATCGCGACCGCCGCGAGACCGATCGCGCACGCGAAAAGTGTGGTGTTCGCTTTTTCGGTACGCTTCACCCACGCGGCCGCGGCCAGGAACAGCGCCTGAAACCCAACAAACACCGCCATGAAGATGAGGACTTTGTTGCCGGCGAAATATTTCTCCGGAACAAAGAACGCGCCAGCCCAGGCAAATTGCATCAGTGCCGTTCCAATCGCGCCCAGGATCGGGAGCGCATTCCAGCGTTGCCGTAGCGCCAGCGCGAGCAGACCGATGTCGAGCAGCGCGACGTAACCGAAAAGTCCGAGCGGATTGTCCTGGTTCGTTGAAAGCAAAATGGGCGTGAGAAATCCACCCGCGATCCCGAGTACCGCGACGACGATAGCGTTCAACCGCACGGAAAGCAGAAACGCGACCGCTGTGATCAGCGTCATCAACAGAAATGTTGGAATGAGGCCAAAGAACGCGAAGTGATAGTAACCTCGACATGCAAAGGTCACGGCGTAGAGCACCAGGATCCCGGTCGCGCAGAGCGTCTGCGCAGTGACAGCGTTTTCTTTCCGTTTCAGAAGCAAACCGCCAACAACAAGGCCGGTGCCGACGACGAACCCAATCGCAATCCGCAGCTCTGGCGGGATTAGATTGTGCTCGAACGAATATTTCACGAAAAATGCGATGCCAAGGAAAAGTGCGAGCCCGCCGATCCACGCGAACAATTTGGCGCCCATGAATTGCTCCCAATCGATCGGCGGTTTGTTCGGTCGGGCGATTTGCGGTGGGCTTGGTTTGAGGAGCTCTTGTGGGATTGGCGGCGGCTCTGGCGTTGCCTTGGATACAACGGGAGCAGGTGTCATCGCTGGGATCGGCGCTGGAACGGCTTCCACTTTTGGCTCGCGCGCCAGCACACGAGCCTCGGGTTGCACAGCCGAAATCGTTTGCGGCCGCAAGTTGCGCAATTCGTTTTCGAGGGACGACAATCGCCTGGCGAGATCGTCAACGCCGCGTTTCGCCCTTTTTGCTTTCGCTAGTGCGACAAACGGCAGAATGAGAATCGCGATGAGAAAACCGATTATAAGAAAACCTAGAAATTCCATTGGTTGTTGGGTTTGGTTGAATCACTCCGGCTTTGCGACACAGGATAGTTGCTTTGCGCGGCGACTGTGAATTGATAAAAATGAGGGATTTCATCGACCCTTTCGATTAAGAACACGTCTCGTGAACGACGCTGTCATGTTGAGCGAAGCGAAACATCTCTGATTTATTTCAGTTACGTCATCGATCCAAAATCAGTCCGAGATTCTTCGCTTCGCTCAGAATGACAAAACGAGATCGGTTTTATGAATATTCATCATCTGGAGCTGTTCTACTTCGTCGCGAAACACGGCGGCATCGCAGCAGCGGTGCGCAATATTCCCTACGGCATTCAGCAACCAGCCGTCAGCGGGCAAATCGCCAAACTGGAGGAATCACTCGGCACGAAGCTCTTTCAGCGTCGGCCCTTCGCGCTCTCGCCTACGGGGACGGAGCTCTTCGAGTTCATCCGGCCGTTCTTCGAGAACATTGATGTTGTCGCCGAAAGGCTGCGCCAGAACAGTTCGCCGCAATTACGAATCGCAGCTCCGGCGATCGTGCTGCACGATTATCTGCCGCAAATCTTGCAACGTGTTCGTGCAAAATTCCCGGCGTTCCGGCTTTATCTACACGAGGCGACTCGCACTGATGCCGAACGATTGCTTTTGGCTCGAGATGTCGATCTCGCCATTATGCTCGTCGACAAGAAATCGCGCGCCGGGATTCAGGTGCGACCGCTATTGGAGCTGCCGTTGATTCTGTTAGTGCACAAGAAATCCAAGCTGACGCGTGCTGAAGAGTTGTGGAAACGCGACAAAATCGAGGAGACACTGGTATGTTTTTCACGGAGCGATCCCGTTCACGCGCATTTTCAGCGCGGCCTTGAGCGGCTCGGGGTGGAATGGTTTTGCGGGATCGAAGTTACATCCGAGCGATTGATCCAGCACTACGTCGCCAGCGGCTACGGTATCGGTTTGACGGTCGCGGTGCCCGGCTTTAAGCCACCACCGCAACTGCGCGCACTTCCGCTACCGGACTTCCCGCCTGTGGTCGTGGGTGTTGCGTGGTCCGGCAAACTTCCCGACGTCGCACGCCAACTACTTGCAGAACTCGACGTCGAAGCAGAGACGCAACGGGCGCGAATCGGAAACAGCGCATCGCGATCCGCAGCGACTTCTTTCAGTCGCGTTCGTCCCTGAGCATCGATTTTATCTGGTCGCGTAATTCCGGCGTGTTCTCGTGCCCGTGAACGGAGGCGGCATGCTCTACCGCCGCATCGAGCACTTCCTCTTCCGTGCCGGAAATTTTGAGCGAGCAATTCTTTTCGCTCGGGTAATCCCTGCAATCGATGGATTTTCTATGCGCTGCCATTGGTGATTCCAGGTTTGTTTCAGCTCTTCTTTAACTCCGCCAGATCCTTCAGAACCTGCTCGCTGTGCTCGGCTGGCTTCACGCTGGTGTATACCTTTACGACTTCGCCGTCGGGATTAATGATGAACGTATTACGCGCCGCGAGCTTTTGGCCTTTGTAATCCATTACTGAACCGTATTCGGTGGAGACTTTCGCGTCGGGATCAGCGAGCAATTTGAAATTGAGCCCTTCCTTCGTGCAAAAATCTTTGTGCGATTGCGCGGTGTCGACGCTTACTCCGAGGATGACTGCGCCAACATCGCCATATTTCGCGATGTCTCGCTGGAAATTGTGCGCCTCCAGCGTGCAACCGCTGGTGAAATCCTTGGGATAGAAATAAAGAACCACCCATTTACCGCGATAATCTTTCAAGCTCACCTGCGAACCGTCTCCGGTGGTGAGACTAAAATCCGGCGCGGGCTTACCGACTTCGGGCTGCGTTTGGGATTCTGTTGCTGCCATGCATGTGAACGTCGCAAAACCTAAGATCGCTGACAAGATCGTGTTTTTCATTTTCATCACTCAGTTTTCGAGTGCGCAAGCGGCGAGTCAAGAAACTCTGGGGAGCGAGGCTGCCCGCACGCGGCGGGCAAGCTGTGCGCTCCCTGGAATGAAAGCTTGCGCTTGCGTGACAGCTTTGAGTCAATGACAGCAGCGCTTATGCCGAGGCCGGACGTTGCCGAACATCTCCCGATTAAACCGTTGCGACTGATTCTTGGTGTCATCGCGTGCATCGGAATTGCGGCCACGCTCTTCACGCTGGTGTTTGGGTTCATGACCATTCCCGCAAACTCTGTTGGGGTGAGGACCCGGTTTGGCGCTTACCACGACCTCGTGAACCCGGGTTTGACCTATGCCATTCCATACGTCGACGAGATCCACATCGTACCTACTCAGCGTTTGCAGAAGCTCGAGTTCGGTTTTTCGACCCCGGGCGCGACAAATCTTTATCAGGGCGATCCGCAGCCGGAGGAAACTGAGACGATGATTACGGGGGATCTGAACACCGCGCTCGTGCCGTGGGTGGTCCAATATCGGATTACTGATCCGAGAATGTATCTGTTCGGCGCACGCGAGCCGGAGAAACCGTTGCGCGACCTTTCTGAAAGTGTGATGCGCGAAGTGATCGGCGATCGCACCGTGGACGAAGTGCTTACCATCGGGCGCCACGAAATCGAGACATCGACATTGAAACGTTTGGCCGATCTCTGTTCGCAGTACGATTTGGGAATACAGATTCAACAGGTTCAACTCACGAGTGTGCGCCCACCGCCGGCGGTTCAGGCCGCATTCAATGACGTCAATCAGGCGCAGCAGGAAAAGCAAACAGCGATTAACCAGGCCTGGTCCGTGTACAACGATGCTGTTCCGAACGCGCGCGGCCAGGCAAAAGAGCGCGAGAAACAGGCCGAAGCCTACGCATTTCGTCGCGTGAACGAGGCCAAGGGCGAGGCACAAAAGTTCTCGTTGTTGCTGGCCGAATATCGCAAGGCGCCAGAAGTGACGCGGCGCCGTCTTTATCTCGAAGCAATGCAAGCCATCCTGCCGAGCCTACAAAGGAAGATCATCGTGGACGACAGCCTGAAGAATATTCTCCAGACACTACCGCTTCAGGTGCCCGGCGAATCGAGTAGCTCGCCATGAATGTGATCGATGTTACTCCGCGCCCAGCTGCCTTGTCAGCGATTGTGCGGTTTCTGCAGAGCCGGGTGATGACGATCCTCGGGATTCTTTTCATACTGACCGCATTGAAATGGGGAACGCTGCTCTTCGTCGTGCCGCAATATGAGACGGTGATCATCACGCGGTTCGGCAAAATCGTTCGCACAATCACCACGCCCGGCTTGAAGATGAAGCTGCCTGTCATCGATAAGTTGCAGCGCTTCGACAAACGCATCCTCGCCTGGGACGGACCACCCATCGAATGTCCAACCAAAGATAAGCTCTACATTATCGTCGATTGTTTTGCCCGGTGGCGAATCAGCGATCCGATGCTCTACTACAATCGGCTCAATGACGAGCGGAGCGCGCTCTCGCGCCTGGACGACATTCTCGGTAGCGAAACCCGCACTGCAGTCGCCACGCACGATCTGGTCGAAATTATCCGCGTAACTAAAGGGCGAAAACCGGTGCGCGACGAGGAGCTGGAGAAAACCGGCACGGTTCTGCCCACCACAATTCCCGATATCGAACACGGACGCGGCGAAATTGAGAAACAGATCACCGAGCGCACGCGTCAAAAAATCGCCGACTTCGGGATCGAACTGCTCGACGAACGTTTTAAACGCAGCAAATACAACCCGGCGGTGGCGGAGAAAATCATCGAGCGCATGTCGAGCGAGCGGCACCAAATCGCGGCCCGATTCCGTTCCGAAGGCCGCGGCGAGGCTGCGAATATTAACGGCCAAAAGGAAAGCGACGTCGCCTCAATCAGTTCCACCGCCACAAAGAATGCGCTTGAGATTGAAGGCAAAGCCGACGCCGAAGCCGCGGGGATTTACGCCGCGGCTTTTGGCACGCCTGACCAGCAGGAACTTTATACGTTTTTGCGCAGCCTCGATGTCATGCGCGCCGCTTTTCAAAAGGACACGACGGCAGTCCTCTCGACCAACAGCGATCTCGGCCGAATGCTGAAATCGATGGCCGAGGCTGTCGCTCCGAAAAACGCGCCGCATTGATCGGCCTGCCAGTCTGTTTCCCAGCGCTAGAGCGGGCAAGCTCCTGCGCTCCCCTTGCTCCCGTAAAAATCATCGGCAGATTGGAATCTCGATTTTTTACATGAAGACAACGCTTGCTCATCAACTTGCTGATTACGCGTCCGCGCTGCGATTTGAGGATCTTTCGAAGGAAGTCGTGCACGAAGTGAAGCGGCGCGTAATCGATTCCCTGGGCTGCGCGCTCGGCGCATGGAAGGAAGAACCGTTCGTGATCGCGCGAAGAGTAGCAGGAGATTTCTCGGCGAAACACGGATCCACCATCTTTGGCACCGATCACAAGGCGCCGCCGGACTGGGCGGCGTTCGCCAACGGCTGCGGCATTCGCTATTTCGATTTTAACGACACGTATCTGTCGAAAGAGCCGGCGCATCCCAGCGACAACATTTCGGCCGCGCTGGCCATCGCGGAAAGCGTGGGCGCTGGTGGACGCGAATTAATCACAGCAATTGCGCTTGCCTACGAAGTGCAATGCCGCTTATGCGACGCGGCCAGCATTCGCGCACGTGGCTGGGACCATGTGACCTACGGGACGTTCTCGACAGCGCTTGCATGTGCGCGTTTGATGAAACTTGACCCGGCGAAGACGCGGCACGCGGTGAATATTGCCGGTGTGGCCGGCGCGGCCATGCGCCAGGCCCGGGCAGGCGAACTCTCGCATTGGAAAGGCGTAGCCTTTGCCACCGCGGCGCGCCACGGCGTTTTCTCGGCGCTGCTTGCCGGCCAGGGTATGACCGGGCCCGCGCCGATTTTCGAAGGCGAAATGGGATTCGAGAAGCAACTCGGCGTGTCCCTGGGCAATGTGGGTGAGAAATTTCGTGGATCGCCCGCAATGATTTTAAAGACGAGCATCAAATATTGGCCGGCGGAATATCACAGCCAAAGCGCGATTGAAGCCGCCCTTTTTTTACGAAGCCAGATTGACGACCTCTCGAAAATCAAGGGCGTGGTGATCGAGAGCCACGATGCTTCGGTCGACATCATCGGGAGCGAACCGGAAAAATGGAAACCCAAAACGCGTGAAACTGCAGACCACAGTTTGCCCTACATTACGGCAATTGCGCTGATTGATGGCGAAATCACGGATCGCCAGTTCGAGCCGGAGCGATTCAAAGATCCTACGGTCTGGAAGTTTTTGGAGAACGTGAAAGTGGAGCGGAACGCGGAACTGAGCGCGATGTATCCAGATGCGGTTGGCAACATTGTGCACGTTGATCTTGCCGATGGCCGGCGATTAACCCAGCGCGTCGATTATCCGCTGGGCAACGCAAAGAATCGGCTCAAAGATTCGGCAGTCGAAGGAAAATTCCTCGCGCTTGTCGAGCGCATAATTGGGGAAAGCCGAGCGAAACAGATTACCGAGCTTGTTTGGAAACTGGATGAAGCGAAAAACGTGGATGAGCTGATGCAGGCGCTTCACGTCCCAGAAAAATAGAGAGATGTCTCGACTTCGCTCGACATGACACGACAAACGAAAGCGGCGCGATTGCGTGAGCTTATCGCGAAAGGCGCGATCATGCTGCCGGGTGTACCAAACGCGTCGATGGCGCGACAGGTGGAGCGCGTCGGGTTTGACGCGGTATACGTGAGCGGCGCGGGAATGGCAAATGCGACAGCCGGCGTTCCCGATATCGGCCTGCTGACGCTAACGGAAGTGACCCAACTGGCCGGGTACGTCGCGAAAGCGGTGAAGATCCCGGCAATCGTCGACGCAGATACCGGGTTTGGAGGTTCGGAAAATGTCGTGCGTGCAATCCGCGAGCTTGAAGCAGCAGGTCTGGCCGGTTGTCACATTGAGGACCAGGAATTTCCCAAGCGCTGCGGACATCTTTCCGGAAAATCGCTGGTCGACGTTGAGGAGATGACGGAAAAAATCAAAGCGGCGGTCGCTGCACGACACGATCCCGATTTCATGATCATCGCGCGGACGGACGCGCGCGCGGTAGAGGATTTCGATCGAACAGTTGATCGGGCGCAGCGATACGTGGAAGCGGGCGCCGACGCAATCTTTCCGGAAGCATTGCAAAGCGCTGAGGAGTTTCGCGATTTTGCCAATGAGATCGATCTGCCGCTTCTGGCAAACGTGACGGAGTTTGGCAAAAGCCCGCTGCATTCGTTTAAGGATTTGGCCGGATTCGGCTACCGCATGGTGATTTTCCCGCAGAGCGCATTCCGCGTGTCGATGAAAGCGAGCGAGGAGTTTCTGAGTGCTCTCAAAAAAAGCGGGACCCAAAAGGAATGGCTGGATGAGATGCAGACGCGTGAGGAACTTTACAAACTGCTCGACTACGATCCAACGGCAGAAAAATGGCTGGGCTTGAGCGACTGACGATTTGTCGGCACGCGTATCGTAGTTACAATCAGCGAAACAACATGGGTACTGAAACAAAACCACAATACAGCCCGGGACTGGCCGGGGTAATCGCCGGTGAGACGGCGATCTGCTGGGTCGATCCCGCTGCCGGGTTGATGTATCGGGGCTACGACATTCATGGGATGGCCGAGAAGGCCACTTTCGAGGAGGTCGCTTATCTGTTGCTCAATGGAGAGTTGCCGAATGCAAAGCAACTGAAGGATTTCACGCAACAGATCGGCAGCGAACGCGGGTTGCCTGGTCCGGTAACGGAAATGCTGCGACTTCTCCCGAGCGACACGCATCCAATGGACATGCTGCGCACCGGTGTTTCGATGTTAAGCGCCTTCGATAAAGATCTGAACGATCACTCGCACGACGCAAACATTCGCAAAGCAATCCGGCTGATCGCGCGCGTTTCCACGTTGATCACAGGCGGCTGGCGCATCTCGCACGGGGAACAGCCGTTTCCCGAAAAACCGGAACTGACGCAAGCGGCGAATTTCTTCTACAAGTTCAACGGCAAAATTCCTGAGCAATGGCAAACCCGGATGCTCGACACGATTTTCAATCTCTACGCCGACCACGAATTCAACGCCTCAACATTTGCCGCGCGCGTAACGGCCTCGACGCTGGCCGACATGTACGCTGCGGTTACATCCGCAGTTGCGACTCTCAAAGGGCCGCTGCATGGCGGCGCCAACGAGGAGTCGATGAAGATGCTTGAGGAAATCGGGACGCCGGATCGCGCCGAGGCATGGTTAATGAAAAAGCTAGGGACGAAAGGCAAGATCATGGGATTCGGCCATCGCGTTTACAAAAAGGGCGATTCCCGGGTGCCGGCGATGCGAGAGATCGCGCGCGACCTTGGGAAACGCACAGGGAAAGAGAATTGGGTGCCGATTTGCGAGACACTCGAACAAGTGATGGAACGGGAGAAACAATTGTGCGCCAATGTCGATCTTTACGCCGCGCCTGTGTTTTGGCTGTTGGGCTTTCCTCCTGAGTTGAATACGCCTCTTTTCGCTGCATCCCGCGTAGCAGGCTGGTGCGCCCATGTGATCGAGCAACACGATAATAACCGTCTCATTCGGCCGCGGTCACTCTACGTCGGGCCAGAACTGCGTCCGTATCCCGGCTCGCCTGCGTGATGCGCAATAAATTGTAGGGCGTCTGTGTCAGACGCCTTTGCATGATGAAACATTCGAATGGCGTTTCACAGAAACGCCCTACAACATGAAGACTTCCCAGTCGCTACAGGAAGAATATGCGCCCCGAAACATGTGCTTCGGTTGCGGCGTGGCAAACCCGGACGGCTTGCATGTTCGTAGTTTCCTGAAGAACTCCGATGAATCGCGAGCAAGCGGCGAGGTCGTCGCTGAATGGAAACCGCAGAAAAAATACGAGGCGTTCGAGGGAGTTTTGAACGGCGGGATCATCGGCACGTTACTCGATTGTCATTGCAACTGGACGGCAGCGTATCATCTGATGAAACTCGCGGGCGAAAATCGCCCGCCCTGCACAGTCACTGCGGAATACGCGATCAAACTGCTGCGGCCGACACCGACGAACGACTTCGTTTTTCTCTCTGCAAAGGTGGTTGAGATCACTGATGACCGTGCGACCATCGAGGGAACACTGAGCGCCGGCGGAAAAGTTTGCGCTAAGTGTCGGGGAGTTTTCGTTGCGGTCACTGAAGGCCATCCTGCATATCATCGATGGTAGTAGCTTTGCTTTTGTTGCTCGCTGCGAATACGCCGGGCTCGACAAGCGATTTCGCGAATAGGATTCTATCTATCGAGGAGCGAACCGGCGCTCGAATCGGTGTGGCTGCGCTAGACAGTGGCAGCGGCAAACGTCTTGATTATCGATCGGAAGAACGTTTTCCGATGTGCAGCACGTTTAAATTCCTCGCTGCTGCAGCGGTCTTGAAGCGCGTGGATGAAAAACGGGAACAATTGGACCGATTCATTGGTTACGGCGCAAAAGACATCTTGGAATATGCGCCTGTCACGAAAGCCCATCTCAAGGATGGCGGTATGACACTTGGTGCATTGTGCGCGGCGGCGATCGAACAGAGTGACAACACGGCCGGCAATCTTTTGCTGGATACAATTGGCGGACCGGTTGGACTGACAAACTTCGTGCGCAGCATAGGCGATGAGATGACAAGACTTGATCGAAAAGAACCGGAATTGAATAGCGCCATTCCCGGCGATGAACGTGACACCACAACCCCTGCGATGATGTGTGCAGGCATGCAACGGTTCCTGCTGGGCAATGTGTTATCCGAATCTTCACGGCATCAGCTCGAACATTGGTTGCGTCACAACGAGACTGGCGCACTGATGATTCGGGCCGGCGTTCCAAAAACGTGGACCGTCGGCGACAAAACGGGGCGATGCGGAAACGGAGCGACAAACGACGTTGCCATTATTCGTCCACCCGGACGTTCACCGATTCTGGTTGCTATTTACTCGATCGGCTCGACATCCTCAGCGGATGATCAAGCTGCAACGGTTGCGGAAACAGCGTGCGCCGTTCTGGAGTTTTTGTCTCCGTCAAACAGCGAACGCCAGTAATTGTAGCCGTCGCCCTGTGGGCGGCGCCATAGAGCGTTTAAAACAGGAGAACGACGCCGCGCTTTCCATAGGCAGCGGCTACAGAATTCCTTGCCTGAATTTCGCCGATGCGCGGCTCGCGGTATTGGATTTAGCTATCCCTCATGAAAACCTCGCGCTTTCAAATCATTCCTCTTCCTACCGAAATTGCAGACGCGGCAAGGCGCGTAGTAAACGCGGGTGTAGCGGATCATGCGCTCATCACAGTAGATTCGCCCGAAAGCAGTCCGTGCCGCCACTGCCTGCGGTGGGCGCAGCCTGGCGAGAGTGTCATTCTGTTTCCGTACGCCGCGATTCCGCATGGCCACCCGTATTCTGAGACAGGCCCGATCTTTGTTCACGCCAATGAATGCCAACGCTACAGCCCGACTAACGAATACCCCGTCGACTTTCGCAATGGCCGCGTGTTTCGCGCTTACGATTCAAATTACAACATCATCGACGCGCAAGCTTTGGATGGCAGCGAACCGGAAGTCGTGATTGAAAATTTATTCCAAAATCCTGACACCGAGTTTGTGGATGTACGCAGCATTACCCGCGGCTGCTTTACGTTCCGAGTTCAACGCGGATGAAGAGACTGCGAAGCATCGCTGATGAATGTAGCCACGGCGCTGTGTCGCCGTGTCTGATGTCGCTTCGCAAAACGCCTCGACACGGCGAGGCGGCTACAGAATTCGCTGCTCGAATTTCGTCGATGCATCAACCATTCTGAGTGCTTAGCTTTTTCGCATGAAAACGCTCGAACTTCTGCCGCCCACGGAGACGATGTATCGCGCACTGGTGAACCGCGATCCGAGCTTCGAAGGAATTTTTTACATCGGCGTGCGCACGACTGGAATTTTCTGCCGGCCCACGTGCTCGGCAAAAAAACCGGCACGCCAAAACGTCGATTTTTTTGCAACATCGAGCGACGCACTGGAAAACGGTTATCGCCCTTGCTTGCGATGCCATCCGCTCGATCCAAATGCGCGCCCGCCGAAACTGATCGAACGCTTGCGCGCGGAAGTTGAGCGCGCGCCGGGCGGACGCTTGACGGACAAGGAACTGGCCGGGCTCTCGATCGATCCTTCAACCGCGCGTCGACAGTTCAAGCGCCATTATGGAATGACGTTCCAAGCGTATCATCGCGCGCGGCGGATGGGTCTTGCTTTGGATCAGGTGCGGCAAGGCGATCGGGTAGATCAAGCGAGAAATGGAAGTGGCTTTGAATCGGAAAGCGGTTTCCGCGACGCGTTCACAAAGATCTTTGGCGAATCGCCAACAAACGCCAGGACGCATGCACCATTGGTTGCGGAGCGAATCGATTCGCCGCTCGGGCCAATGATCGCTGTCGCTGACGACCAAGGCTTGCGTTTGCTGGAATTCATCGACCGGCGTGCGACAGAACGCGAGTTGTCGATTTTGCGGAAACGATTGTGCACAAATGTCGTGCCCGGGAAACATCGGCATCTCGAAACCGTCCGTTCGCAACTCACGGACTATTTCGCCGGTAAGAAGCTGGAGTTCGAAGTTCCGCTGGCTCCGGTCGGGTCCACCTTCCAATTGCGCGCGTGGAAAATCTTGCAGTCGATTCCAGTTGGCGAAACGCGTTCGTATTCGTGGATGGCAAAGCGCCTGGGCGATGAAAATGCGCGTCGCGCAGTTGGTCGCGCGAATGGCACGAACATGATTTGCATCATAATCCCGTGCCACCGCGTCATTCGAGCCGACGGGACGCTCTGCGGCTACGGCGGCGGTTTATGGCGCAAGAAATGGCTGCTCGATCACGAACAGCGCTACGCGCGTGGTCGAAAAGCGAGTAGTGATTAGTAATCGGGATCGGCGATCAGGTAAGAATCCCGCCTACAAAGCTTGCTTCGCGAAACGAATCGGCTGACGCTGAAGTCATCCCGCATCCACGTGCTTTTGACACTCTCGATCACTGTGCGAGTCGTGATGCGCGATGGAGCGCAGTGAGCATGCAGCAATAAAGATTGAGGCGACAGCCCCTCAGTACATATGCGCCGACGCTGCATCCCCGGCTGCGAATGCCTGGTTGCTATTCTGCGTGCTGATTTTCGCGGTCAAGCTTTTGGTCCTTTGGCTGGACCCAACGCCAAAACTCTACATGGGCGACTCGGGCAGCTACATTCGGACTGCGGTGATCGAATCGATTCCAAGGGATTTATCCTATTTCTACGGCTACCTCGTACGTTGGCTCGCGGTGTGGCCGCATGGCTTCACTCCGCTTCTGGTCGCCCAGGCGCTTGCCAGCGGTGCAACAGCGATTGTGTTTGCGCTGATTTGCAGCCGCTTTTTTGAAATGTCGAACAGGCTTTCCTTTTTGTTCGGATTAATGTGCGCGCTGGATCCTTGCCAGTTTGTCTGGGAGCGGTACGTGATGACCGAGACCTTTAGCCTCCTTGTTTACGTGCTGGTTCTCTATTGGTCTCTCGGTTATTTACGCGATCGGCGGCTGTGGCAACTTGCAGTCGTCCAAGCGCTCTCGGTGCTGCTGATTGGCTTTAGGATGAGCTTTCTCCCGGTTGTTCAGGCATGCACGATTCTCCTGCCGCTCATTGCGTTTGCACGCTGTGCTTTTCCGGTGTTACGCAAACGATCAGAGGCGCGCGTACCGGGAGGGAGCGTTCTAACGACAGGGTTAACGCAAGTGGCCGCCAGCATTGCCATGATGTTCTTAATGCATGGCGCCTACAAGTATGCGAACGGCTGGCTTAGCAAGCGCGAGCCGGCTTATTTGTACGCTACCGGAGAACACCTTGCCGCCGTTTGGGCGCCGGCGCTTGAGTCCTCTGACGCAACGGATCCACGTTTCCGCGATCTCATTGCCAACGGCCATGAGTTCAAAATCGACGATCTGACACTAAGAAACGCCCAGCACTTCGGCGAAGGTTTTCTGATCGACCGCTGGAGGAAAATTGAGAATGACCGTAGAAGGAGAGATCGCATTGCGAGGGAGACCCGCAATGAACGCTACGCCGGCGCCCGCTGCAAGTCGCCGGCCTCGCTTTGAAGACTTACTTGGGGTACTGGGATATCGCATCCATTCAGTCATATGCTCGGGAGGATCTCGGTGGTGGAGAGTTGACTGACGAACAGGTTAAGATGCTCGTTGAAAAGTTCCGATTTATGACCTTAAAACTGCTGCCAGCGCAGCCTTTCTCGTTGTTACAACGGTACTTTCTTGTCGGTTGGCCGTATTACTTCATCGTAGTCGTTTCGCCTTTGACCTGTGCATTGGCGACGTGGGTAAGCAGACAGCGAACATTTGTGTTTCTCCTGTTTATTCATGCTTCAATCCTGATGGTGGTGATAACAGCTCTGTCACCGCAAGCGAGCGTTCGATATCTTCAACCCGTTTCTATGTTGACCCTTTTGAGCGTCGCCATTTGCATTGACTGGCTTGCCAGGAGAGCAAGGCCGGCCGCAACGCAATCCGGTTCGTGATTCTGACGCGTTGAAGGAACGTATTTTGAGGCTGCGCGCCCGGAAGGACTCGAACCTTCGACCTACGGATTAGAAATCCGTTGCTCTATCCGGCTGAGCTACGGGCGCAGATATTTTGGGGTCGTTCAACGACCTCGAGTCTGCATTATCGAGGCTGATGGCTGACACCGCAATATTCTAGAACTTGCAGCTTCGGCCACGCACTCTCGATCGGTAGATCAGCGCTGTTGCGAAGCTGAGCCGAAGGGTCCGCCGCCTGGGAATTCATCTAGTGTCCGGCATAACGGCCGATCGGAACTTCGCTTTAACAAAAGCTGCGACATTTTGCGAATAAAACTCACCAGATTCGTCGGACGTGCACTATTACGACGGTTCATATCATTTTGTCATTGCCGTGTGGACACCAAAAGACGCAAAATCCGCGCGCATGAAGCACTGGCAGATCGCACTGTCAATTTTCGCAGCGCTGTCCGCGTCATTCGCGCTGGCTGAGGACTTCAAAACCATTAACGGCAAGGAATACAAAGACGCCACGATCATCCGCGTAGAAGGGGACGGAATTATGCTGAGAACTAAAACGGGAATTTCGAAGGTATATTTCGTTGAACTCCCTCAAGACGTTCAGAAAAAGTTTCGTCCCACTCCAGCGCCGCCCAGCGCAGCACAGCGTGAGCCGATCAAGGTAGAGGGGAAACAGGACGGACGTCGGCAGGCTGCTCGGGGCGGCAGGGTAGTGGTGTTTGGGCAGAGCGCTGTTAGTTGGAAAGTCATCGTTGCCGGGATCGTTGTCCTGGTTGGCGTGGTGTTGGTTTTCGTTCGTAGTCGTTTCTAATAAGAAGCAATTACGCGAGCCAAGTCTGAATGAAGGATCTGCGCCTTTGCCGATTCAAACGAGGCTTGACATTCTGCGGCACTCGATCCGAAAACTCCGAACCTATGAAGAAATACATATTGCCTTTACTAGGTATCTTCGTTGCGATGGCGTTTATCGCTTCTTGTCAGCAGGAGGGAACGACCGATGCGACAGAACCTGCTAACGGGTCATCCGCGTATATGAATCGTCCTGCGCCGTCACCGACGCGCTAGCGCAAGAAGCGCGGTTCGACTTTGGGCTGCGCGAAGACGTGCGTGCCGATGAAAAGCTGACTGCGTTTTGGGAACTTGAAAGGGCTGTTTGTATGGGCCTGCTGACTGAACAAAGCCACAAATAACCCTGCAGCGATTTCGCCATGGGGTCTCCCGCAAGCCTCACAAAAAACTCTTGACCCTTCCCTGCTCGGAGCGGCACGATATCGCCTTGCGTCAAGTCTGCCAGCAGCGGTGACCGGCCTCCTGAAATTCTTCCCGCTCGGGAAAACTGCGAAGGGTTCACTCGCCAACCAAATATCAATCAAAAACAAGGATTAAATCATGAAAATCTTCGGATTGTTCGGTGCATTCGTACTCATCTGCTTCGTGCTTTCCCCCGCAGCGCAAGCGGTCAGCCCGCCCCCCCGGGGGGCTATCCCAACTTCACCACTGCTGCGGGGGACCACGCCCTTCAGGCTCTCACCTTAGGCGTTGGGAACACAGCAATTGGTACGTTTTCGTTGTTCAGCGTCACCACTGGCAGCTTCAACACCGCTGTTCGCGCTGGATCGCTTGATCTTAACACCGCGGATTCAAATACGGCTACTGGCGCTGCGGCGCTTTTGCTCAACACCGACGGCACAGAAAACACGGCCAATGGAACAGCCGCGCTTGAATTTAACGAAACCGGCAGCCAAAACACAGCTGTCGGTGCTTTTGCTCTCTTCAGCAACACCACTGGGAACTTCAACACGGCCAACGGTTTTGAAGCGCTCTTTAGCAATACCGAAAGCGTCTCCAACACGGCTATGGGCGTTCAAGCGCTCCACAATAATACCACCGGCGAAACCAACACAGCTGTCGGCGCTAACGCCCTCTTTCACAACACCATCGGCGGAACCAACACAGGCATTGGCGTTAACGCGCTTGACAACAACATCAGCGGCAACGACAACACGGCCATCGGCGCTGGCGCGCTGTCTAACAACACGACCGCCGACAGCAACACAGCTGTTGGAGCCGTTGCGCTTCAAGGCAACACCACAGTCAACTCCAATACTGCCACTGGTGCCGCGGCTCTTTTCGCCAACACGACTGGCCACGACGGTACCGCTGTCGGTGAAGCGGCGCTCGGAAACAACACCGATGGCGTCCGCAACAGGGCCGTCGGCGCCTTAGCGCTAGGGAGCATCACCAGTGGAAGCGACAATATCGCGATCGGGGTTCAAGCAGGCAGTGGATTCACCACTGGGTCTCAAAATATCGACATCGGTAACGATGGTAATGCTGCCGACAGCGGCACGATTCGCATTGGCGGCTTTTTGCAGATAAAGGCCTTTGTCGCTGGCATTCGTGGGGTGGCAACAGGAAACAATAACGCTGTTAATGTGGTGATCGACTCGGCCGGCCAGCTCGGCACCTTGACTTCCTCACGCCGGTTTAAGAAAGAGATCAAACCTATGGATCAAGCCAGTGAAGCCATTTTGGCGCTCAAGCCGGTAACGTTCCACTACAAGAGCGATAAGACTAACACGCCGCAGTTTGGCCTAATTGCCGAGGAAGTAGCCGACGTGGACCCCGACCTGGTGGTGCGCGATGACAATGGCGAGATATACACCGTGCGCTACGATCAGGTGAACGCCATGCTGCTCAATGAGTTTCTCAAAGAAAACAAAAAGGTTGAGAAACAGGAGGCGAAGATCACGCGATTAACGAACGATTTACAAGCGGTTAGCACACAACAGCGGAATGAAATTCAAGTCTTGAGCGCCCAGCTTAAAGAGCAGGCGGCACAAATCCAGAAAGTGAGCGCACAGCTCGCCGCAGCGAGTCCGTCCGATGGTGGACTTGAAGCGAGCAAATTCGCCACACGACGAATCCGCCGTGGCGGACCTGCGCCACAAGTAGTCGCGAACAATCGCTAAGCCGGTTCGTCGCCGAAACAGAATTAATGCCCCCCGCGAACAGAAAGCCGTCTAAAACTGCCAACGAGTGCGGTTCTTGTTCGTCGACGATAGCTACGGACGTGGGGGCGGAGTCGGGCGAGACCGCGGTGATGGTGCAAGCCTCGGCATGGGAGTAGGCCTTGGAGTAGATGTAGGTGTGGCTGTCGGTGTTGTCGTCGTCGTGGCAGTGGCAGTGGCAGTAGCCGTAGCCGTGGCAGTGGCAGTAGCAGTAGCAGTAGCAGTCGTCGTGGCCGTGGCAGTAGCAGTGGCAGTAGGCGTTGGTGTTGCACCTCCAGTCACATCCAGGAACGCCGCAGTGATCGGTCCCCACGTCTGGAAACCCTGAAAGTCGTTCACGCCGCGTCCGCGCACGAAGATAACGTGACGGCCTACCGACAGGCTGGCAGTGTTTATGGTTGCGTCGACGGCCACGGTAGGCGAATTGAACGTGCCGTTCATCGGGATGGCCGTGCCGCCAGCCCAGGGAGGCGTGTCAATGTAATATTCTGCTGCGCCCACGTTCTGGCTGAATGTGTTGTTTGACCAGGCAAAGTTAGTGGTGGCGGTTAGCTGCGATGGCACGCCTTGCGGCACTGATGCCGGGTTGGTGACAACGGTGTTGGCATCTGGTCCGTGCGAAGTCAGATAAGGCGTGCGCGCTATCTTCGCCAGGTAAAGAAGCATCCCGCGATTCTCAGGCCAGAGACCCTGCGACGAGCCGCAACCTGGATTATCTATGCACGAGTAGGCGGGGAGGAAGTCCTGGCCGCCCAACTCGGTGGAGAAGGCCGCCATGCCCAGCTCACCGTACGCCCAGTCAATCGAGCCTCCATCTACCGGATACAACTCTTCGATGATCGAGCCATAGGGGTAACCGTTACCGCCCGCGTTCGATGCGGCCATGTGCGCGGCGATGTTATTCGTCTCAGCGAAGTTAGGCATCTGCGTGGCAGTCCAGCCCCACGTAAAAAGGTTGACTCGCGCATTTGTGTGGATGTTCTGGTAAACGCCTGTGGCAGTGATAGGCGCCGGGTCGGTGTCGCCGGGGCCGCGCTGGTCGGGCACGAGGGTACGAATCTTGTTGACGATAGCCATGTCCTCCGGGTCCGATCCGGCCGACGTCCCTCGATAGGTCTGGTCGCACACAAAACCGCTCGAGCCGCCACAGCAGCCCCATTTGAAGGGGAAGTTGCGGTTGTTGTCTACGCCGAAGTGGTTAGATGGTGTGGGAGGCCAGGAGCACCCGCCGCCTCCGACATTGTCGCCGTTCTTGCGGTAGTAGTACGGGCTATTGCCGCCGCCTCCCGCCTCGACAATGTGGTGGCCGTCGGGGTTGACTTCGGGCATAAGCCAGATGTCGTGATAGTCCACGAGCCAGCGAACGTCGGCATTGGTATCGTAGTTATTGAGCAGGTAGTCAATCATGCGCATGACGACTTCTGGCGTAGCGATCTCGCGGGCGTGTATATCGCCGTCCGCCCAGAAGACCGGTTTGGGGCCTGGTATGTTGCGGTTCGTGATGTGTAGGACAAACAGGTCGTAGCCGTTCCAGGGACTGGGTAGGACGCACGAGCCTGGGTTGGCCTTGCACCAGGAGTCGCCGATGTCGATCTTCTCGACCAGATTAGGGAACTGGGCCACCTTCTGGTCGAGGAAGGCGTATATTTCTTCCACCGTCTTGTAGCCGCCGTAGAAAGTGTCGCGCATGATTTGAGGGTCGCTGAGGTTGCGACTGTTGTTCTCGTCTATCTCCACACGGAGGCCGCGCGCCGTCAGGCCATAGTAGAGGTCGCGATCGCCGAATACGGTGAGATAGCCTCCCGTTGTGGGCACTTCTTCGGCGTTGAGTTCCTGGGCCAACTGGTCGCGCTCGGCGCGGTCGCGGAAGTAGACGCGCATCACCAGCGTCCTGTACTTCTCGGCTATTAGATTCTTGCCACTCATTGCGACACCGTGATTGTTTGAAGCGTCAGGATTCTCCGCAACAATCTGCGATTTGCTGCTTCGGACATTCAGGTGCTCGGGGCCAGCCGCCAAAGCGACACGCAATGCGACACCGGCCAGAGTGACTGCCGCGACTACTCCGAAGGCGCGAAAGACGGGCCTCGCTCGCGCCGATGATTTCTTCGTCGTATTTCCTGTGTGAAGATAGTTCTTTTTCATTTTATAGAATGAGCACGGACATATACTGCGTTTCCCGGCGAATGAAAGCAAGGGGCATTGGCTGCATTGCAACTGCGGATTGCCGCGGAGTAACGTTTGACTCATTGCAACAGGCTTGATAAACGCTAGGGCGCAGACCGCCGCGTTTGCGTTTCATGGCGAAGGAAGCTTCATCGGCAAATCCCTCTGTTCCATTGCATGAGGTGCTGGAGGCCGAGTTCGCGGTATTGCATGGGGAATTGCCGCCTGCTTATCCGAGTTCGACCGAGCCAAACACCCGCTTAAAGGCAATCTGGACAGCTGTGCATGCGTTGCCAGAAAAGCGCGCGGCGTTCTGCATTTCGGGTGGCGGCATTCGCAGCGCGACATTTGGGCTCGGCATTCTGCAGGGTCTCGCGCGCTGCGGTTTGCTCGACAAGTTCCACTATCTCTCCACCGTCTCGGGCGGGGGATACATCGGCAGTTGGTTGAGCGCCTGGATCAACCGTGCAGGCCTAACAAGTGTTACCACTCAACTCGCGCATCAGGACGAGTATACGAGACCAAATCCCGAACCGATCGAGATTCAGAATCTGCGCAGCTACAGCAATTATCTTAGCCCGCGGCTCGGGTTTTTCTCGGCAGATAGTTGGACGCTCGTTGGCACATATCTGCGCAACCTGTTGTTAAACTGGTGCGTCATCATTCCATTGCTCGCCGCCTTTCTCGCGCTGCCGTGGATCTTCAGCTCGATCGTCATGATGGATCCGCCGCTACGAACCGACGCGGTGCTCTGGAGCGGAGCGGGACTGGTTGTGATTGGCGTCGCTTACATGGGACTCAATTTGCCGTGTGGCCGTAATCTGCGATGGGATCAAACGCGGTTCCTGCTGTTCTGTCTTCTGCCGCTTTTCCTCGCATCGGTACTCATGACGATCTACTGGGCGTGGTTTAATTATTACGGTCGTGCTTTGATCGCGTGGCCGTTTTTCGGTTTCGGACAACCGCAGACGTGGGTGCCGTTTCTCTATCTTGGAATAGCGCTTCATATCGTCTCGTGGATGACGTCATTACTTCCAGCGCACGGATTTCGAACTTTAGAATTTCTCGCGGTAATCGTCACAGGCGCCATTGGGGGCGTGGTTCTTTGGTTAGGCGCGCAAGAGTTATTTCCGCATCCTGTGATGCAAATGGAGTTGTATATTTGCGTTGCTGTTCCCGGTTTCATGGCGCTGTTTTTCCTGGCGATCATGGCATTCGCCGGAATTTCGAGCCGCTGGACCGACGACTCGGATCGCGAATGGTGGGGACGCGCAACCGGTTGGTTGCTTGCAGTAGCTCTCGGATGGCTGCTCATCAGCGGACTGGTCGTCTTCGGACCACTTTCGCTAAAGTGGACGTGGTCGTTCGTCACTACCGGAGGTCTGGCAGCACTTCTTACGGTGCTGGGCGGCCGCAGCCCGATGGTTGCGGCTACTCAAAAGGAGCGGGCGACCGCGAGTCCGCTCGGTCTGATTTTGTCCAAGGCATCCACGATCGCCGCGCTCGTCTTTGCGGCGGTCCTCTTAATTCTCATCACCGAGGCAACCACATCGGTGATGAAGAAGTTGATTCAGGCTTACCACATTAAATTGAGTTACCAGGCGACGTTGGATTCCAAGTCGGGATTGCTCGGTCGTCCTGAGGAGTATCTCAACGTGATTTTTTACACGCCGTGGTGGCTGGTGATTCCGTTCGGGGCGCTACTCTTGCTCGCGGGCGTCCTGATGGCGCGCCTCATCAACGCAAACAAGTTTTCGTTGCATGGGATGTATCGGGAACGATTGATTCGCGCTTATCTGGGCGCTTCGAATTCGGCCCGGAAAGAAAATCCATTCACGGGATTCGACGAGAACGACAACATTAAAATGCGCGATCTCTGGCTGCAGGAAAAATTCAACGGCAAACTGATGCCCGTTGTAAACATCGCGCTCAATCTGGTGTCTGGCGAAAAGCTTGGCTGGCAGGAGCGCAAGGCGCAGAGTTTCACGGTCAGCCCCCTGCACTGTGGATCGTCAGCGATGCACCCCGGCTATCGTTCTACAACCGGCGCGGATGAGACCGTGTATGGCGGCCCGCAAGGTATCTCACTCGGATCGGCGGTTACGATTTCCGGCGCGGCTGCCAGTCCTAACATGGGCTATCACTCCTCCCCTTTCGTCACCTTCATCCTGACATTGCTCAATGTGCGGCTCGGCGCGTGGCTAGGAAACCCCGGTGAGGCAGGCGATCACACGTTTCAACTTGGATATCCGGAGAGCAGTGTGCGGCCAATTATTGACGAAGCCTTGGGCCTAACGAATGACAAAAGTCCATACGTCTATCTCTCCGATGGCGGCCATTTCGAAAACCTCGGTCTTTACGAAATGGTGCTGCGCCGCTGCCATTTTATCGTAGTCAGCGACGCGGGCTCGGATCCCGAATGTTCCTTCGCTGATCTTGGTGAATCGGTGCGAAAAATTCGGGTGGATTTTGGGATTCCGATCGACTTCGATCAGATGAACATTTATCCGCGAAGCCAAATCGATCCGGCGAAAAAGCGGGGCTGCAACTGCGCCATCGGCCGCATTTGCTATTCAGCGGTCGACGGCGCCACCGCTCCGGATGGCATCATCGTTTACATCAAGCCGGCGTGTTACGGCGATGAGCCGCGCGACATTTACGAATACTTTAAGAGGAGCGAAACATTCCCGCACGAGAGCACCGCTGACCAGTTCTTCTCCGAGTCGCAGTTCGAAAGCTACCGAATGCTTGGCGCATACACGATGGAGAAACTCTGCGTGGAGGGCGACGGCGATTTTCGGCGCTTCACCGGTGACATCCTGAAGACGCACCTGCAGATTCAACCGCCCGATTGGCTGGCAACGTTAATCCAAATGCCTCCCGCCGATCTCGACGCTGCAGGTCCTGCGTAACTAGAGGTTTCAGCACGCGTTACCACGCTTCGGTTTGCGCTCGTTGCTCGATCTGCTCCAGACTGGGATCAGTGTTGCTGATCCAATTCCGCGCCTGATTGATCTCCGTTGGATTAACTGGAACCGCGCGCGGAATTTCTTCGCCTCTCGCCACTAGAGCGCCTTCATATTTCACCGGTTTGCCGCGCTTGATGGGAAACTTCCAATGATGCCCGAATTTGTAGAGAGCGTAATACATGGTCTTAGACTCGGTCGCGCCAACCCCGCTGCAACGCATGGCGTAATAAAACATCCGGTCACAATCCTTCCAAGGGCGGTTGTGCTCGTCGTACGAGACATCATGCAGCACTGAAGCATTCCGATATTTGCCTTCAAAGGGCCCGCCCATGACCGACCAAAGATACCGTGGAATGGATGCACCATCGACGACCGAACCAATCGGCGCGACCCAAACTTCCCCGTGCGGATCAGTGTAGCGCAACTCAGTTAAGAGCGTCATCGTGCGTCCGTCTGGATTCCACTTCGTCACCGGTTCGCCGTCGTAATGCCCCCATGTGGTTGCCCCCGGAATCGTTTGATCGATACCAGTTCGGGCATCCGTGCTGTTGCTTGAGGCGCATGCAGCCAAAATGGCTGCGGACAGAAGAATGAGGGCGAGTTGTTGAATTCCCTTGCCGGTTCCCATAAGCGGGAACGTTCATCGCTCAACGTTGAAGATTCAACTGCCGGATCGACGGTGCCTGATAGATGCAGGCGGCACAAGCCGGGTCGTTGTTGATTGATACTTGCGTGGGATGACGCGACGCTTGAAATCGTTGAGTTTGCCACCGATGGAAGCTGAGTTATTGCCGACGATCGAGATTGATGGCGCTCGAATTGTTTATCGCCGAATCGGGAAGGGGCGGCCGCTTGTGGTTTTGAATGGCTTCGGTGCGACGAGTACAGACTGGGATCCATCTTTCCTTGATCGACTCACGTCGTCGAACGAACTCATCCTGCTGAACAATCGCGGCATCGGCGGCTCTACAGACGATGGACAGTCATTCGATATCGCGAAGCTGGCTGCTGATGCGGCACATGTAGTCGAGACCCTCGGTATCGAGCGCGCGAATGTAATGGGTTGGTCAATGGGCGGATTCATCGCGCAGGCACTCGCATCGAACTACGCGGATCGCGTTGACAAACTCGTGCTTTTGTCGACGGACTCGGGAGGAATGGAAGCCGATCTGGCCTCACCTGACGTGTGGTCCAAGCTCATTGACACTTCCGGCACGCCTAACGAGCAGGCACGGCGTTTGTTGTTCCTTCTTTTTCCGACGGACGTCGCCGAATCCTTCTATCGCGAATTCGGCGACATCGTGGCGGCGGCGCGAGCGCAAGCATCGACTGAGCTCCTGAATCGTCAGGCTGCAGCGATGGACGCATGGCATCAAAACGGCGTCGCCAGCCAGTTGCGAGAGATACGTGTGCCAGTGTTGATTGCCACCGGAACGGAGGACATCGTGATTCCTGCTTCAAACGCCCTGAAACTCACGAACGCAATTCCCGGCGCCTGGCTCGCTCAATTCCCTCACGGCGGCCACGCGTTCATCGCGCAGTACCCACGAGCACTCGCCGATCTAATCAACAGTTTTCTCGCGCTTGGCACTGCTCACAACGCCGAATAAAACGAGATGCTATTTGGCGGCACAATTTGGGCCGCGGGCCGCCTTCACGAACGCCGATACCTTCTGCAAATCTTTTGTATGGCTACCGTCGCTCTTATCGGTTTTTGTCTTCGAATCCACGCCTGCTGGGCGCGCGACGCGAATGGCCTCCTGGACGTTCTCTGGTCCTAGTCCCCCGGCGATGATCGTCGAGATGCCCACGCTTTCGATAATGCGCCGATCCAATTCCCAGCTATGCGTCACACCCAAGGCTCCGATCTGGCGATCGCCGGATTCGTAGCTATCGAGAAGAAGCCAATCGGCGATCCCATCGTACGAACAAGCGAGGGCAATGCTGCTTTCATCAACTACCGGAATACTCCGCATCAGCGAGACTTTCGGAAACTCCGCTTTCACTGTTCGCAACTGCGCTGGTGAGAGATGCTGTGGCGCTGCCCCGAGATGCAGGACGTCTGGCAGCAACGCGGCGGTGAGCCGCACAATGAGATCCACATCGTGAGAAAGTGACAAAGCAGATGCTTTTGATCCCGCGGGGATCGCGGCAAAAATTTCGCGCGCCTTTTCGATTGTCTGCTCCCGAGGAAACGAGCCCTCGCCGACCAGAACACCGATGTGATCGACCTCCATCGCGCCGAGTGCACGAGCCTCTGCGAGGGTCGTGACTTCGTAGATTTGGACAATCATGCCGCAAGCTGAGAATTGCCGGCAAATTATCTAGCTAACACGGCGTGAGCACGAGGATTCTCGCGCATACACCAAATTGTTAGCTCCGAAGATTTGCCGGGTGCTCCGGGCTTGTGATCAGCGTCACCGATTGCGGCTCAACAAATCCGCCAACGCTCAGCGCGTCCACGCTTTCCAGCGTTTGCGGATAGGCTTTGCGTAGCTTTCCACGTCCATTTTCTTCCACTGCTTGACGCCGTTTCGCATCACATCTTCCGATTTTTCGCGGGCCGATTTAAACAACGGCCAGAGAAATGGCAACGAGAGAACGCTCCAGTTGAATTTCCCCCACGGCGACTCCACCACGATCTCGCGTTTGCGTTCGCTGGGAGCGGCGTAGCGGATGGCCAGGCCAATGGCGATTCCAATGCCAAGCGCGCTGAGAATAGTAGGCACAGGATTTTCGCGCATGAAATCTTCGGTACGCTCTAGCGCCAGGCTCGCCTTCTCTTTCGTTTGGTCCCAAGTTTGACTAATTTGCGTGGAAACTTCTTCTTTTGCTCGACGAAACTGCTCTCGCCCAGTTGAGCCCATGTCTTCTCCGTGTGGCTGAAATTGCTGCGCCGGAAGCGGTTCGTCCCTCGTAAAATCGTTTTCGTTCGGATTCATACAAGATTGTATCGCATGTCGAGGCGCGATTGCGTTTCTCTGATGTGGGCATTTTTTTATGTGAGAACGCAGCACCGAATGCACGCGTCGCGCTTCCCACAGGGAAACGGCTACAGGATTTGGAGACAGGCGTCGTAAACTTCTTCGCCCCAAACAACGAAAATTACTTTCTGGGGATTATCGCTCACGGCGAGAAATTCGCGCGCCGCTTTGAATGCAATCTGCGCGGCTTCCTTAATCGGATAACCGTAAGCGCCGCAACTGATCGCCGGAAACGCCAGTGTTTTGATTTCATTTTCCACCGCAAGCTGCAGCGAATTGCGGTAGCAATTTGCAAGTATTCGCGCTTCGTCATGTTTCCCGCCGCGCCAAATCGGACCGACGGTGTGAATGACAAAGCGAGCTGGTAAACGATATCCCCCCGTGATTTTAGCTTCGCCTGGACGACAACCGCCCAGCAAGCGGCATTCGGCGAGCAGTTCGGGGCCTGCGGCGCGGTGAATCGCGCCATCGACGCCGCCACCGCCGAGGAGCGTTGTGTTCGCCGCGTTCACAATGGCATCAACGTCCAGTTTAGTGATGTCGCCTTGGACGATCTGGATTCTGCCGTCGGGATTCTTCATCGACCGTTCCATTAATAATGACGAAGCTGTAGGGCGTCTGTGTCAGACGCCGTGGCGTTTCACAGAAACGCCCTACAATTGATTCCTCATTATTTATGGCGCGAGCCGATCAATTTGCCACGATCCATCCGCCTGCCGCGTGTACCGAAATCGGTCGTGCAAACGGTTGGAACGGCCCTGCCAAAATTCCATTTTATCCGGCTTAAGTCGATAACCGCCCCAGTGCGGCGGCAATGGAATCGGTTTGTCGCCGAAGCGCTCAGTCATCTCCGCCATGCGCGCATCGAGCACACGCCGGCCATCGAGCACCTGGCTTTGACGCGACGCCCATGCGCTCAACTGGCTTCCGACAGGCCGCGAATGAAAATAAGCTTGCGACTCTTCACGCGAGGTCTTTTCCACTTTTCCGCTGACACGGATTTGCCGGTCGAGTTCAATCCAATAAAAGCCCAATGCGGCGTTCGGATTGGCCTCAAGTTGTTTCCCCTTTGTGCTTTCGTAATTCGTAAAGAACACGAAGCCATCTTGATCGAAGCTCTTTAGCAGAACGATTCGTACCGACGGTCTGCCATCGCGATCCGCCGTCGCAAGACTCATCGCATTGACGTCGTGAATGCCAGCCTCAATCGCGGCGGTGAACCAGTTGGCGAACTGCTTGACCGGGTCGCGATGCAGATCGCTACGTCGCAGCCCTCTGCCGACGTGCTCGTACCGTGAAGCGGAAGGATCGTGCGGAATTTCCATCACGATAAGGAAGTCAGCGCAACGTGGTGCTGCAAGGAAATTATCAGTAGCGATAAATGGGAGGGCGCGACCGGCGAGCGTGCTGAGTGTAGAGGCGTTCGCCGCGGCGAACGCCTGTTCCTTGCGTCGGTGCTTGGTCACAAGCACCGCTACAACCGTAACTCTAACGGTTCTCGGCGGCCACTCGCATTGCTGGCGTGTTCATCTGCACCTGCGCGCTTACTTTTTGCAGTTGCTCCGCGAGATCGGCAACGGTCGCTTCCAATTTTTCAATTTTTCGGTGCTCTTTTAGAAATTCGTTTAGCAACATCGCGTTGATTGCCTCATAGCGCACGGTGTTCACTTTTCCTTCCTTGTCACGAACCACCAGATCAGGACTGACGGCTTCGACATCCTCAGCCACTAGCCCGAACTGCGGGATGCTATTGGGATCAATTTCCTTTTTGTAATGAAACGTGACTGGTTTCAGTGCGAGGATGACTCTACTGGCGTTGTCCATCGTTCTGATGTCTTCTTTGAAGCGCTTCGACGAGGTAAGGGTGCCGAGTTTTCCGTCTGAGTTAACAAGCACTGCCGTTCCTGAGGTAGAAGTTTGGCCGAAGATGCTGGCGATGTAGCAGGCGTTGCTTTCCCCTGCGACGCCATACATGTTTGCACCGATATAAACGTTATTTGAACCGGTTGTAGCATTGTCCCCGGCGCCGTAGCCAAGGGCGACATTGTTGCCACCGCTAGTATTGCTAGAGAGCGCACCAAAACCCGTGGCCGTGTTGTCCTGGCCAGTGATATTGCCGCCGAGCGCGCCTGTGCCATCAGCCGTGTTGCTGAGGCCCTCAGTGTTGCTGGTGAGTGCCTGAACACCGGTGGCTGTGTTGGCGCTACCGAAAGTGTTGCTGGAGAGCGCCAGAACACCGATGGCTGTGTTGTCTGCGCCTGCAGTGTTATTTTCGAGCGCCCTCACACCGTCTGCCGTGTTGTTGGGCCCTTCAGTGTTGCTAAAAAGCGCCTGAAAACCGGTAGCCGTATTGTCGTTGCCGTCCGTGTTGTTAACAAGCGCATTCATACCGTCGGCAGTATTGTCGTTAGCAACGGTGTTGTGATAGAGCGCCTGATAACCAGTGGCGGTGTTGAAGTTGCCGGTGGTGTTGTTAACCAACGCGACAACACCGATGGCTGTGTTGTCGTCGCCGGTAGTGTTCGCTTTCAGCGCGCTCATACCGATGGCGGTATTGTTTCCACCGGTGGTGTTACTAAACAGGGCGCTATCTCCATCGGCCGTGTTGAAGAAGCCTGCAGTGTTGCTAAAAAGGGCAAGCGCTCCATTGGCCGTGTTGCTGTTGCCCGTGGTGTTGGCTAAAAGCGCGCCGAAACCGGTGGCCGTATTTTGATCTGCGGTGTTGGCAAAGAGCGCCCCGGCGCCGATGGCGGTGTTGTAACTGCCAATGACATCGCTCCGGAGCGAAAGGAAACCAACTGCGGTATTGTGATGGCCGGTGGTAAGGCTTAAAAGGGCGCTCTGCCCCTCCGCCGTGTTGCCGCCAGGATAGCCTCCATCAGGCGCTGGACTGACTGCGGGGGCCGTCGGCAAAAACCCGGAGAAGGCGAACGCGAACATCGCGAACGCCCGATAAATGATAGTCGCTATAGTTTTCATCTGTTTTCTCCTCTCGTTGTTCTTCTCTGCTGGCTTCCGCCATGGCGGACAACCTGCAAATTCCTAGCGGTCACCCGCGACGATTTGCGCTGCGGGTTCGTTCAGTTGGATCTGATCGCTTACCTGCTGGATTTTTGTGTCCTGGTCTCGGATGTGCGCGGCGAGAGCCTCTATTCCTCGCTCCTGTTTTGTGACTCTGGAGGTCAGCTGTGCAATTGTTGATTCCTGTTCACGCACTTTACGCTGTTCTTCAAGGAACGCTTTGTGCTCTTTCAGAAATTCGTTAAGCAACATCGCGTTGATCGCCTCGTAGCGCACGCTGTTGGCTTGCCCCTGCGTGTCGCGAACGACCAGATCAGGGTCAACCGCTTCTACGTCTTCGGCCACGAGACCGAACTGCGGTATACCTGCTGGGTCTTTCTTGTAATGGAAGGTAACCGGTTTTAGCGCGAGGATCACGTCGCTTGCTTCAGCCATCGGCTTGATATTATCCTTAAATCGTCTCGAGGAAGGCGTGGTGCCAAGCTTACCGTTTGAGTTAACAAATACTTGGGTTCCGTTAGAAGAAAGCTGGTTATAAATACTCGCGATGTAGCAGGCGTTGCTCTCGCCAGCCGTGCCTTGCGCCAACGCGCCGATATAGACGTTATTCGAACCCGTCGTGGCGTTAAGCCCGGCGTACTGGCCCAGGGCGACATTTTGACTACCGGTGTTGGAACTGAGCGCACCATGGCCGATGCCTGTGTTGCCGCTGCCGGTGGTGTTGAGGTAGAGCGCGCCAGCACCGTTGGCCGTGTTGCCAACGCCCTGGGTGTTGCTAAAGAGCGCCTGATAACCGTTGGCCGCGTTCTGAGCCCCGTTCGTGTTGCCAAAGAGCGCATTCTTACCGGTGGCCGTGTTCTGGTAGCCGTTAATGTTGTTAAAGAGCGCTTGCAAACCAATGGCTGTATTTTGGCTAGCGGTGGTATTGCTAGCGAGGGCACTCAGGCCGATGGCCGTATTGTCGCCGCCGGTGGTGTTGCTCGAAAGAGCGTCAAGACCCGTTGCCGTGTTACTGCTGCCGGTAGTGTTGGCATAGAGCGCTGATTCACCGGTGGCCGTGTTGTTGATGCCGGTGGTGTTGTTATAGAGCGTAGCGGCGCCATCGGCCGTGTTCAGTGCTCCGGTGGTGTTGCTATAGAGTGCATCACTACCGTTGGCCGTATTGTCGCCGGCGGTGGTGTTGTTAAAGAGCGCCTGATAACCATTGGCCGTGTTGAAGGTGCCTGTGGTGTTGCTAAAGAGCGCCTGAAAACCATTGGCCGTGTTGAAGTGGCCGCCCGTGTTCATGAGCAGCGCATTCATACCGGTGGCTGTGTTCTGGTAGCCGGTGGTATTGTGATAGAGGGTTTGATAACCAGTGGCCGTATTCGAATTACCAGTGGTGTTGTTAATGAGGGCGACAACACCGATGGCTGTATTGTCGTTACCGATGGTGTTTGCCTGTAGCGCACTCACGCCCATTGCCGTGTTGTTCGCACCAGTGGTGTCGTTGAAGAGCGCGGCAGAACCAGTCGCCGTGTTGGAGATACCGGTGGTGTTGTGAAAAAGCGCCGATGAGCCCATGGCCGTATTGTTGTTGGCGGTGTTGTTAAAGAGGGCGTGAAATCCCTCTGCCGTGTTGGAGTTGCCGGTGGTGTTGTGATAGAGCGCTTGAAAACCAAGGGCAGTGTTGTCGATCCCGTTGGTCAGGCTAAAAAGCGCCGAAGTTCCCTCAGCCGTGTTGTTCCCCGCATAGCCCCCATCTGGCGCCGGGCTAACCGCTTGCGCCTTTGGCAAAAGCCCACAGCAGAGAATTGTGATCAGAATGTGAATTAGATTTAGAGATTTCATTGATATTATAGTTTTTTTCCTTTGATCCCGGCGGTTTATTCATCACGACCTCAGGCGCGATACTTCAAAGAGGAAGAAAGTTCCGGGGAGCAAACTTCCCAACCAGACCAATTTTGCGTGGGTCTTGTATGGAAACCGCCCGAGGTTGTCTAGTCAGGTATCGCCTAATTATCGTGTAGGACATCGCCTGACATAAAGAAGCTTTGCGGACGAGGAACCCAGGACGGAAACCGTTTTTTCGAGGCGGTAACGGCGGGCTCAGTCCAACATGGACGGCGGCAGGAATTCGAAATAGCCGATCTTCAGTTGGCCGCCTTCTTCGACGAGAACGACCTTGAGATTGAAATACGGATCGAAATCGTCGCTCTTCTTCAACTCTTCTGCGCTGATTCCCTCTGTCGCTGCCACCTTTTCAAGTTCCTGCGGTGATAGTTCAGTGTGGATTTGGCCGCGTAAACTTGCCCGTCGGATATCGGCTGGAATCCAATCAGGCATTGCCCCGATGGCAAACATGGAGTCCATCGCGCCGAATTGTTCCTTGCTGCGGCGGTTCAAAACGTCGGCATCAGTCGAAAACACGTGCAGCATCTTGGGCGCGCGCGGTGCCCCATGCGCCGCCTCAACGTATTGCATCAAGTAGGCGAATTGTTCCGCGGTAACGTTGTCGAACGCATACGATTGGTTTTGCTGAACATCAGAGTCCTGCTGAGCAGGCTTAAACTGATCGAGAGACATCCGCGCCCTGGCGTGACTGGAGAGTAGCGCGTAAGCATCCGCGTATTTTCGGTTGCAACCGCAATAAAAAACGGTTTCGCCGCAAGGAGATACTTGCGTTCATCCGGTTTGGCGTCTTTGTCTAAAAAGTCATCCTCACTTTTTTGAGCGGTTTTCTTTTCGCTCTCCTGACCTGTCTTGCCGCAACCAGTTAACAACATCGGCAGCAGAATTGCCGCAGAGACAATTGCGAGACGCCAGCCGCCTGACGGCGTGTTCGTTTTATTCCGTGTCTTGCTCATGCGCTAATTGCTCATTGTTTCGACAGTAATTTTTTGCTCGGCCAGTTTACCGCGACTCACGGCGCGCACGTTCCACTCACCTGCGGCAAGCTGCCAGAAAAAGCGGCCGTCGCACTCGGGCGCAACTGGCGCGCCGTTCACAAACCATTCCACGTCGCCGCCGGACGCTGCAGTGAGTTCGACCATCTGCTGCGACGGTGCCAGGACGGGATCAATCTGGTAACGCGCGTTTGGCGGCGGACTGATGATCTGAAAATCGGATTGCACGTGTGCGCCGATCGTATTGTCACGGGTCGCGCACCAGCGCGCGTACGCGTTGGGCAAAATCAACTTCCCATCGTTCGCAAAGTAATGTGCCGAGTCTTCGTTCGGCTCGGTTCCGGCAAGGAAAAGCTCTGGCATCGTTGCGTTACTAAAGCGCGACGGAAGCAGACCCGTCGTTTTGCAAATCTCTCGCCGAGTCAGTTTATCGTTTTCCGTCGGAGGATCGAGCGGATGATCGCGCCTGAGCAATTCCTGCATAATGGTTGCCCAGAGCGGTGTAGCCGCCCGGACGGCAAACGTGTCGTGCATTGGTCTTCCATCGAAATTGCCTGCCCAAACGGCGACGGTGTGTTCTTTGTCGAATCCAACAGTCCAGGTATCGCGGAAACCGCTGCTAGTTCCGGTTTTTGCCGCAACGTGTTCTTCAAAGGCGAGCGGTGAACGCAGCCCAAAACTTTTCTGGCGCGCATCGTTGTCGCACAAAATATCGGTGATAATCGCTGTCGCCTCTTTCGAGGCGATGCGCGTGAGGGGCTGATGTTCTGATGCCAAAACTTTAGCACGCATGGCTGCCCCGCCGCGAGCGATGCCGGCATACGCAGCGGCAAGATCAACGAGGCGCGTCTCCGCATTCCCCAAAACAAAACCGGCGCCGTAATCATCGAGGCCCTGTGGGAAATTGAAGCCCCACTTCTGCAACTGATAGAACGTTGGCCGCGCGCCCAGTTGGCTCAGCACAAACACCGCCGGCACATTCAGCGAACAAGCGAGCGCTTCGCGTAAGCGCACCGGTCCAAAATAATGATGACTGTAATTTTGTGGATCGTAATCGGCGTACTCATTGCGAATGGCATCAGGTGTGTCGGGCAACAAGCTCGCGGCGGTGAACAGCCGTTTGTCGATCGCTTCGAGGTAAACGAACGGTTTCAAAGTCGATCCACAACTGCGCGGCTGCGTCGCTCCGTTGATCTGCGACACAGCATAATTTTCCGATCCAACCATGGCGCAGATCGCGCCCGTTGCGTTTTCGATCACTACAACAGCGGCCTGCGTGATGTCATGACGGTTTAACGCTGACAAATGCGAGCGCGCTAAACGTTCGACCGTCGTTTGCAGATCAAGATCGAGCGTCGTCCTGACTGTGCCGCGGAGTCCGGGATTTCGCGTCACGATTGCATCCACAAAATGTGGCGCAGAGCGCGGCGGCTCGCTGCGCAGGATTTTCGGCGGCGCTGCAAGCAGCGATTGTTGGTCGCGTGTGATAACTCCCGAATCGGCAAGTCGCGCGAGCGATCGCGCGTATTTACGATTTGCTTCCTCGGGACGGCGCCATGGATTGAAGCGAGTCGGCGCCTGCGGCAGACCGGCCAGGAAGATTGCTTCGCTCAGAGTGAGATCGCGAGCCGGCTTTCCGAAATACGCGCGAGCAGCGGCCTCCGGACCGAGTCGCCGATTCCCGTAGCTGCTGCGATTCAAGTATTCCGACAGAATTCGTTGCTTGCTCCATTGCCGTTCCAATTTCCAAGCGACGATTGCCTCGTACAGTTTGCCGCCCCAACTGCGTCGGTCACGGCTGCTCGCGAGTTTCACGAGTTGCTGGGTGATCGTGGATGCGCCCGAAACAATTTGTCGCGATCGCAAATTCCGTGCGCACGCGGCAACGGTCGCGCGCCAATCGACGCCGTGGTGTTGGTAGAACCGCCGGTCTTCCAGCGCTACGGTCATCCGCGGCAGCCACGGTCCCATTTTCTCAAGCGCGACTGGAAACTGGGTGCGCGCTTCAGGCGACGCCAGCTCGGCAATCTCGCGGCCACGACAATCCAGCAGCGTTAAGGTGCCGCTCGGCGACTTTTGCAGCTCGTTAGGTATCGGCAGCCACCACGCAAATGCGATGCCGACTACAAAGACAACAAGCACGGAGAAAACCAAGCAGCGTAGCCGCAAAGTTCCGGGGAGCGCACGCGTCCCGCGTGTCTGGCGAGCGCGTCTCGCGATCGCGAACTTTCTCTGTAGGTTCGGCTCAACCGTGTGATTGGCACTTGGACGAAAGCCTGTTTCGGCGGGACGCCGAAACCAGACACGCGAGACGCGTGCGCTCCCCGGAATTAATCGGCGGATACTACGCATACGCTTGAAGGCGACAGGCCGGAGAAACGGCTGTCGTACATGGGCGCGACTTGCGTGGCTGGCCAGCGGAAGATGCCTGCGGCTGTTGCGCGGGCCAGGATTGAATACGTGCCTGAGCCAGGATCGACAGCGTCAAAATAAAGAAGCGCCGAGCGATCGCGCATCTCGGAGTAAGACAAGCCTAACAAACGATCCTGGGGATCGGGCGGCGGCAGCTGGTAGAATTTTCCGACAAGCGCAAGATTCGGATTCACCACTTCCAGGCCCGCTGGCAACGCATCTTCGAGCGCGACAAAATTCTGAAGTTTCCGTGTATTCAGCCGGTACGTGATGAGCAGTTGATCCCCTAGTTTTAATGGCGCATTCGGAGTGCCTACGCGCGTTGCGTCAGTGAGATTTTTTACGACACGCTCGATTCGGAAACCGCGATCCACCCGGTCGGTATCAACTTCGCTGGTTGAATATTCCGCCTGCATCAGAAAAGTCAGCGCGCTCTTATTCAGGCCCTTGATCACAAGATCATTCTCCATTTTGTGATCGATCCACGCAGCCGATCGCCCATTTTTTGAAGCCACGGCTGCCGCCGGTTGCGCCGGATGAAGTTCCGGCGTTGTTTCCGTGCCGATCATTGATGTGAACGCCAGCAGCAGCCACAGATTTTCCTGAGTCGAAAGCGAGCCGGCGTCGTCCATCAATTTCGACATACGTTCGCGTGCCTGTTGTCTCCGCTGCTTCGTCCATGTCGGCGGCGAGATCGCGTTGAAGGCGAACGCGCGCATCGCCTCCGCGCGCGTCATTGACGAAAACGTGGCGGGATTAAAGGCGCGCTCTTTGATGGGCTTATCGATCTCGCGAAGAAGTTGCTGCTGCTCGTGAGCCATGATGTTTTGCTGATGCAACGCGATTGCGAGCAAAGCGCGATCTTCATCGCTGCCTTCGTTTCGATGGAGATATAACTCCTGCGATTCGTTTTTGTAATCGTCGCCGTTTTCAGATTGGGTCAGCACGAAAAGCGCGAAGCATTTTTGAAATCGCGACGCCGGCACCTGGCCTTTGACCATTTTCTTTACGGCGCCGGCGAGTTTCTCTTGTAAATCTGACGGCAGCTCGAAACCGGCCTTGACCGATTCGTTGACCGACCAAAGCGCCTGACATGTGACAAAACCGTTGCCTGTATTGCCACCGGGCCAGTAGGGAAGTGTGCCGTCCTCCAGGACCGAGTCGGCATACTGTTTCATCCCGCGCTCAAGCGTGGCGCGATATTCGGCATCGCGTTGCTGAAAATCCGGCAGATAGGCGAGAACGTTCGCGAGCAAACTGTACCCGAGGAGCTTCGTCGAAATTTGTTCGAAGCAGCCATGGGGATATTCCAGAATCACTGGAAGTCCCGACATCTGTGGCAGCCACGGCGAAGTTGAAATCGTTGTGGTGAAATGGCCGCGGCCGCGCCTCCAGACTTCGGGCATTGCACGGCGAGCATCGAACTGCGGACCATTGAACGAAGCGGCCACGCTTTCCTTGCGCACAATCGTCGGCGCCTGCACCGGAATCGTGATCTCCACCGCGTCGGACATTTGTTTGTTCGACTCCGAGACCGTTTCGAAGCGCACCTTAGTCGGCGTGAGATTTGGGTCGGTGACTTTTGCCTTGAAACGAAATACCGTCGGCGCGTCGCGTTGCGCCGACTGGGTAGTTACATCGCCGCCTAGTAGCTTAATGTTGGCGTCCGTGACACAACGCGTCGTGACGCCGTCGCTGTCAGCGAAGTTTTGCCGGACAACGGCGCGCAATTCGACTTCATCGCCCTCGCGCAGAAAACGCGGCAACGCCAGATCGATCAGGAGCGGTTTCGATATTTTCACCGTCTCGGTCGCGTCGCCGCCGAATTGATTCATCTTTGTCTCGCCGACCGCCACGATGCGATATGTGGTCAGGTTATCTGGCGCGACGAATTCGAACGCGACCTTACCGTTAGCGCCGGTCTTCAAATTGCCCTGCCAAAACGCGAGAGTGCGAAATTCTTTGCGAACATTTTTGATGTTCGAGATCGCTTCCTCTCCGCCGTCGCCGATCACGAATCCTTTTTGGGTCAAACTTAGTTTGGCGAGATTTTCGATATAACCATGGAGCGCCTGGTAAGTGCGCACTAAGAACCCATTTTTGGGGTAAAAGCGGGCACCAATGTTTGGCAGTTTCCAATCGCCCAGCGTAAGAACGGCGTCGTCGACGGCGAACACGAGGAGATCGGCATCGGCAACCGGTTTGTCTTGCGACGTCACCAGCACTTCACCGCGCACCACATCACCCGGTTTCGCGGTGTTGGTGGCGAGACGCGGCGCAACTTTTATTTCGCGGTCAGGCCGGCGAACATCGATCTCGCTGTAAGCGAAACGTTCGAGAGGCAGCTCGTTTTCGCCGCCGGGCTTCACCAGATAGATCGAAACCGTTGCGTTAGGTGCGTAATTTTCTTTGATTGGCACTTCGATTCGGCCGGCGTTGCCTTTCACCGGAACGAGCAGCGTGTCGAGCACCTCGTCCGTTTCGACTGATACCCACGCGACGCCACCAAATGCCGCCTGTATTGAAAGCGCGGCTTTTTCACCCGGTAAAAACGGCTCGGCGCGATGATCGATCTTAAATGTGGTCTCGTTGACCACCGGTAGTTGCGCTGGTTTTTCACCGGTAACAGTGGTTTCATCGCTCACGACCGGCGCTTTGACTTGTGTGGCGTTGACGGCAACAACATAACGGCCAGTCTCAGTCGTTGGGAAAACAAGTTCGGCAGGCGTTTTCGACTCCTGCGATGCGACTTTCGCGAACTGGTCGGTGTTACGATAGCGATAAACAAACGGCGCGATTTGTTCTTTGACCGTCTTTGTGACGACGTGGAAGAGGTCGGCCCGAACAACAACCCCATCCGTCTTTTCATCCTCGGGATCGAGCGAGTCGATGTCGATTTTTATGCCGGCGGGTTCGGTAGTCTGCTCTTCGGCGCGGACCCCGAGCCGCGTTTCTGTCGCGAAAAGCGTGCCCGTGTCGCCGCCGCTAAGGGTTTGCCCGTCGATTGAGGTGACGTCTGCGCGCCAGATAATAGTCGTGCGGCCAACAGCGGGATTGTCTTTGAACGGCGAATCGCAGGCGATCGTCGCGAAACCATGTGCATCGAGCTTCGTATCGCCCTCGATTGTTTTGATGTCTTCACTGTCGACATCTAGGCGCGGTCCGACCTCGGAGTAAGAATTGAAACGCTTTCGATATGGTTCGTCGGAATCGCTGGTGTAGTCGGCGGATGTTGTCCAGCTCGCTTTCCAGTGCACCCGCGCTCCTGCGTTCGGTGCGCCGTGAAAATAAGCAGAAGAGATTCGCGCACGCGCGGTGGTACCGACCTCTGGTGTAGTTGCCTCGACGACGACCGAAAACAGCGGGACGCGATACTCCTGAACGTTGATCACCGTCACGCCTGCATAATCGCGACCACCCACAGCGCACCGCACCTCGTAACTCCCGAGCTTTGCCTTTTCCGGCACATTCCACTCCGCTTCCCATCCGCCATAAGCCGATAGCGTCGTGTCCCCTTCACCAACAACCCGGCTACCGTTGCTTTCTTTTATGGTCCAGTGCACAGAAGCGCCGACTGGGATCATGAGGCCGCTAGAGACGTCAACGTCGCGCGCCAACCCCTTCATCTTTAAGGTATGGCCAGGACGATAAAGATTGCGATCGGTGATAATCTCTGCGTGCGGTCTGTTCGGTGAAGGAGCGGAATCAGTTCCCGAGGAATACGCTGTGGCTTCAGCAAATTGCAGCGCTGGACCGGTCGCGGTATCAGCGATGAAGAGATGCGTATTCTTCGCCTTAGAATCACTTGTTTTCGGGAAAACCTTCTCCTTTGGAAATTCTGCGATGCCTTCCTTGTCTGTGACTGCGCGAGCAAGTTCTATGTTCTCCTCGGTGAGGGCGCGAATTGTCACGCCGGCCACGGAGCTCGCGTCGGACATTTTCGCGAGACGCATGATCACCGTGGTCGGCGATCGTTTCTGCGTGAGCAGGTAATCGTTGACGCAAATGATCGATCGATTCCCAACGATGCGACCGTCAGGCAGAGTTGCGCTCGCTTCGAAGAGATAGGGACCGGCGAAGGCTTCATTTGCTGGCGGGACGCCCGCCTTTGCCGAGGCTTCGGCGGGTGTACAACGAACATCGCGTCGTGTTTCGATATCGTTGCTCGTGGCTTCGAATGCGCCGCTGCTCGCCACTGGCAGTTGAAACGCTTCGATGAGCAATTCAGTCTGAAATTGTTTCGCGAATCCTGTGCGCGGATCGATTACCACCTTCCCGGTGACGGGATCCTTGGTGTCCTTTTCAAATTCTTTCACGCGCGCGGTGACGGCCGATAGTTTCTCGGCGGGAATGCGCGCCAGTTTCCATGTAACCTGTGGGGTGTTGACTTGGAAGAAGGCAAAGCGCAATTCCTCGCGCGCACGGGCAAACACCTGCCTCGATGGGAAGATCAGGCAAGATTCTTTCGGTCGAAACGTTGCGCCCCAGCGCGATTCAGACTGGACTCCGTAACCGCGGTCGCCTTTTAGTTCCGGCGAAATGCTGACTTTGTAGCGCTGCTTGGGAGCGAAATCGCCTGTGATTTGAATCTGATCGCCGCTCGCAAGGAGTTTCATTTTCTCCACCGCAGGCTCGACACGGATTCGCTCCGGCGTGACTTCCACAGGATCGATCGTGTCGTCGAATTTGACGCGTATCGTGGGCTCCTCCAGCGGATGATTGAACGCGCCGAGCCATTGCACCTCGAGCGGTTCGGTTTTACCGGCGGGCATCACTTGCAAGTACGGAAGTGGCCGTCGGCTTTTCGCGTCGAGCAACCCATTCACGATAAGGTCGAATGTGTGTCCCACTGGAAGTGGAGCGCGCGGCGTGACTCGAAACCCGGTCGCTTCCAGCGAACCCGCAGCTTTCCCTTCACCAGTTTGAATTACTTCGACTGGAAAACGCTGGTGCGCCTCGCGGTCTTGGAAGTAAATGTGCTGCGCTGCTTCATCGAGACGAACCGCATAGGTTGAGTTGAGATAGATTTGCGGGCGCGCCGCCAATTGTTTGCGCTCGTTGAACTCCGTGGTGATCGCAAACTTCGGAGTTTTGAATTCGGCGCTCCAATCTTTCACCACGAACGGTTTGCCCGTCGCGTCCTTCAACCCTGGAGCCAGCGTCAGCCGATGTCGCGCTTCGGCTACGACGCCGCTCACCGTGAAAACACCTTCAGTCTGACTTTTCCAGAGAAACGTCCCGTCGAGCTTCGGTTCACTCACAAACGGGCTTGGCTGAGCCCCAACATCGATGATATCGGCGGCGACCATCGAGAGCGGAAACGTGATCGTGATTGTGTCGCCTTCGGCAATCTTTCCGCTCGACGGCTCGATCACAATGCCGCCGGCATCGGGTTTTGCATTCGATGCTTCTTCTTCTTCGTCCTGCGCGAAGGTTGCGACAGTGAAGCCAAGCGCGAGAACACAAGAGAAAGAAACGATAATGCGTCGGCATCTGTTTAGCGCCAACGGCGCTCTGGTCAGATCAGCCTGGGGAAACGCCCCAGGAAATCCGGGCAGACAATTATCAAGGAGGCGCTGAAGGCGCGATTCAACACGGAAGTGAGTCGCGCTTCCAGCGCTCGGGCTTTTTGCTTCATGCACCGTGGGGCGCTGCCCCAGGCTATCGATGAATGCTGCGCCGTTGGCGCGAAGCGGATGCGTTCGCCGATTCATTCTCACTATCTTTGTGGCGCCAGTTGCTGTATCCGGCGCAGATCGGCGTCGGCTTCGGATGTCTTTCCGATGCGCCGTTCGCATTGCTCGCGTTCGTTTAATGCGACCAGTGACTCATTAATTTCAATTGAGCGCGTTTGTGACGTGACGGCACCCGCGAAGTCTGCGCGCTGCCGTTCGAGCACGCCGCGGAAGAACCAGATGTTTGAATTGTGAGGATCCAACTCCGTCGCGATGCCAGCATGCAATAGCGCCTCCCTTTGCCGGTCCAGACCGTCCAGGGCTTGTGCCGCTTCGAAGTGTGCGGTTGCCGATTTATCATTGATCGCCAGCGCGGCATTCGCGTCTGCGAGGGCGAGCGTGAATTGACGGAGGTCTCTCAAGATTTTAGCGCGGGCTACCAGCGCGTCAGCATCCTTGGGATTCACTGATAAACGAGCGTCCAGCGTTCCAAGTTCCCGCAATGCCTCATCGCTAACGTGTCCGCCACCGGACGGACTCGCCGTGGCGAGCTTGTCTTCTCCTCGACGCAGATACCTGTCGACTTCCAACTTTGCTGCGTTCTCGGGTTGGCCTGCGTCCAGCAATGCTTCGGCTAGTTCAATTCGCGCGCGCATCGATGCGGGCTGAAACTTGAATGCGCGCTCGGCGTCATCGATCGCCAGCAACGGCCGGTCGGCGAGAATCAAAACGCGCGCACGTTCAAGCAACAGTCCCGCGACCGCGGGATCATTTGGTGATTTTGCGATCTGCGCATCGAGCGATTTGATTTGCGGCAGGAATTTTTGTAATCGCTCGAATTCCGGGAGCCACTCCTTCACTTGTGGATCGGTGGCATCCATTTTGTTCGCTTTCGCCATATCGGCGTAAGCGGCGTCCCAGTTATGCACGCGTAGGAAAGCGACCGCACGCAACACGCGACGCGCGGGGGTGTCCTGCGCCGTGATTGCCTTCCCCCGATATGCCGCATGGTCTGCCCAGCGCGCCTGCTCTGCGCATAATTCCGCCAGGTTGTCGTAATCGGTCGCCACGTCGGCTCGCGGCGGCTTGGTCGCGATAAACGCAAGCCAGTGCTGCTCTGCACACTGATAATCCTTGCGCTTCAAGCACAAACCGGCGCGGAAATCTTCGACCGCTGCGGGCGGTCGCTTGAATGCCTTTTGCCACGCATCGAGCGTACGCTCCAAACCGTCGAGGTCCTCGCTTTCGAGTTGCGTCTGCGCGAGCGTGTTCCATGTCCCGGAATCGTTCTGAGCGATGGCGACAATGCGCCGGCTCAATTCAATGATTGCGGGTTTGTCTTCCGCGTCTTGAGCTTTCTTCAGTTGGTCTCGCAACTGCTGAAGCTCCGGCGCTTTCGCCGCGGCGAAAGCGTTGGCACTCAGCAGAATAAGAACGGCGATCGCGAACGTTCTCAAGTGGGTCGCGATCTTGGCCGTCGCGACGCGAAGGTTCAAGCATTTTCGGGAGGCTTCAGCGCCTTGCCAGTGCGCAAGAAGATCTTGCCGCTGGGACAGAGCTTGAACACTTCGCACCGACTACAGTCCGGCTTGCGCGCATAGCAACGGCGACGCCCGTGCCAGATGAGCCAGTGACTCCAGTTTGTCCAATGCTCGCGCGGCACGAGTTTCATTAAGTCGAGCTCAATCTTTACCGGGTCCTTTTGTTTCGTTAGGCCAAGGCGTTGCGATAGCCGAATCACGTGTGTGTCGACCACGATCCCTTCATCTATATGAAACGCGTTGCCCAGCACCACGTTCGCAGTCTTGCGGCCCACGCCCGGCAAGGCGAACAATTCCGCCATTGTTTCGGGCACTTTTCCGCCGTGTTTCTCGACAATTTCGCGCATCGCGCCGCGAATGCTTTTCGCTTTGTTGCGATAGAAGCCCGTGGATTTGATCGCGTTTTCCAAATCGGGCAACGGCGCCTCCGCATAACTTTTTGCCGTGCGATATCTCCGAAACAGAGCGGGCGTGACCATGTTGACGCGTCTATCCGTGGATTGCGCCGAGAGAATAGTCGCTATAAGCAGCTGGAGCGGATTCCGAAAGTCCAGCTCGCAATGCGCGTCTGGATAAATTTTTGGCCAGGCTTTCAGAAGGTGTGCCACGCGCTCGCGAGCGGTCATCTGGTTATTATTCGCCAAGGCCGATACAGATTTCAATCCGCCTTTGTAATCAACGCTCGCCTTTGATCGAACTGCGAGTAGCAGATCGGATTTATTCTGGCGTGGGCGAGGGAGACGGCGAGCTGGGCTGCGTTTCAGATGACTCTGCACTGGGAGATGCTGTCGCGCTCATCTTCATTTTTCGCTCCTCTTCGAGACGACGCAATCGCTCAGCCCGGTCTGCTGTTGCCGTGTCTTTTTCGGCTGTTCCAGGATCTGACAATGAGCGGCGAGGAATGAGGGACTGAATTTCGGGAGGAAGCTGTTGTATTCTCTTTTCTCTTTCAGCTTCCACCTCTTGTATTCTCCTTTCTCTTTCAGCTTTCGCGTGCTCGGGGTCGAGAGCCAGCCTGCGCGACTGAAGGTCCGAGTGAATGGGCCGATTCGAGGGAATGGGCCGGAACTTTGTAATGGCTTTTTCCCGTTCCACCAATGCTTTCTCTCGTTCATCCAGAGCCTTCTCGCGTGTGTCGAGTTCTGCTTTCCGCTGAGCAAGTTGCGCTTTAGCTGCCGAATCCTGTTTTTGGCAGGCACAAATCATCGCAAAACAGACGAACGTCGAAAGGAGAACCATCCTTTTCATATTAGGAGCAAACTATAGTTCGGTAGTTGCCATGAACAACAGCTAAGGTTTGTTCACGACCACTTTCGCCGCTGGCTTGCTCATCTCGAGCTGCGCGCTCACTTTTTGGATTTGCGCGGCCTGCTCTTTGAGTTGCGCTGTGAGGACTTCCATCCCTTTTTGCTGCTGCGCGACTGTGGCTTGCAATTGCTCAACTCTTTTGTGCTCTTTCAGGAACTCGTTGAGCAACATGTTGTTGATCTGCTCGTAGTGGACGGCATTGACTTCACCATTCTTGCCGTGCACCACGAGCTGGGGATCCATCTCGGCGACCTCCTCGGCGATCAAACCATATTGCTTCGTGCCTTTCCAGTCGCTGTTCAATTTGAAGGTTACTGGCTTGAGCCTGTGCAGCGTTTCGCTGGCCTTGTCCATCGGTTGAATGTCGTGTTTGAAGCGCCGGGACGACGTGTTGAAGACGCCGACGTTGTTATATTGATCGACATACACTGGCACTTGGGTGCTCGGGTCGCTAACCGCCTCGCCGAAGATGCTGTCGATGAAGCAGGTGTTATCAAAGGTAGCAAAAGGACCGTCACCAGGCGCGCCGATCGCGATGCAGTTATTGACGCTTGGGTCCAAACCGGTGCCGGCCTCGTCACCGACAGCCACGTTACCATTACCGTCCACGTTGTTACGGAGCGCGTCGTCACCGATAGCTGTGTTAAAGGCGCCCGATGTGTTATTCTCCATCGCTAGATCGCCGAACGCATTGTTTTCGCTGCCCGTGTTGTTGGTAAGCGCGTTACGGCCATGTGCATTGTTGAAAAAACCTTCGACGTTGCTAAAGAGCGCATTTGTGCCGAAAGCGTTGTTGTCCGCGCCGCTCTCGTTATGGACAAGTGCGTTAGCTCCGACAGCAGTGTTCTGGTCGCCGGTGGTGTTGAGAAACAGTGCTCCAGCGCCAACTGCGGTGTTGTTATCCACGTTGTTAAGAGCCAGCGCTCCGGCGCCAACTCCGGTATTGAAGTTGCCGGTGGTATTCGAAAATAGCGAATACCAACCAACTCCCGTGTTGGCTGCACCGGTGGTGGGGGAGCGTAGCGCATTGCACCCTTCCGCCGTTGTAAAGTTAGGATAGCATCCATCCGGCGGCGCCCGTTCTTACCGTCGCTCTTGTAGTGGAAAGTCACCAGCTTGAGCAAGAGTATCGCTTCGCCGGCCATCTCCATCGGCTTGATGGCCTTCTTAAACCGGAGCGGAAGAACTGGCCGTACCGAGCAGCCGACGGAGTCAACTAGCGGCGGGATGGCGTCGTTCCACGCGGGAACTTTTAGCAGCGCGAAATTCGCCAGTGAGCTTTGCCGCGCGACGTAACGTCTGGACTTATTGCGGCGTAGGAGATGGAGTCAGCGAAGCATCCTCCGCCGTAGGAGACATTGCCGCGCCAGACGTCTGCGCTTGATCCAGCTTACGCTGCCATTCGCGTTGTAAGTCTTCGGGGCTAAGCTGTCTTTGGTTAGACAGGATGCTCCTGTCTGGTCGCGCCTCCGTTGGATCGGATGATTTTCGTTTGCCCGTGGGGCTTCCGGCTTTCATTTGCGAAGCATCTGGAATCAGGGCCCGAAACTCGGGCGGCAGCTGTTGTATTCTCCTGTCTCTTTCCGTTTTGGCTTCAGCTGCGTTGGGAATCTGTCTTGGCGACTGAAGTTCAGGCCGAATGGTGCTGCGGTTCGCGGTAGCGTTCTCTCTTTCAGCCAACGCCCTCTCCCTGGCGTCTAACGTTTTCTCTCTCTCGCCCAAGGCTGTCGCGCGCGCGTCCAATTCGCTCTTTCGCTGATCAAGTTGCGCTTCAGCGGCGGAATCTTGCTTTTGGCAGGAACAAATCATCGCGAAGGAGGCCAGCGTTGAAAGAAGAAACATTTTTTTCATGTGAGCAGCACAGAGTCTACCGGGGTGGACAATTCATAGCAAGAAAGGCGTTCGCCGCGAGGGCGAACGCCTTTCCAATTCGCCTCGGTGCTTTTAACACACAAGGCCACACTTTCGGAGTACTACGGTTGGTTCGAGACTATTTGTGGCGCCGGTTTGCTCGCCTCAAGCTGGGCACTCACCTTTTGGATTTGCGCAGCCTGCTCTTTCAATTGGGCGGTGAGAACTCCCACCGTCGATCTTAACTCGGCAATGTTTGCTTGCTGTTCCTCGACTTTTTTGTGTTCTTTGAGGAACTCGTTAAGCAACAGTATGGGGATCGTCTCGTAGCGGACGCCGGTGACCTCCCCTTGGGGATTACGCGTTATCCAGTCGAGGTTTACGTCGGCGACTTCTTCCGCGACCAAGCCAAATTCGGGTTCGTTAGTGTTATCGTTCTTCCAGTGAAACGTCACGGGTCTAAGAGCCAGGACGCCTTCACTGAGCTTATCGATCGGTGCAATGTCCTTTTTGAATCGCCGTGAGGAAAGAGTCGCATCGGCGAGCCGATTATTGGGGCCAACCACTACAGCATGGGACCCAGCGACCGGCGTTTGGTTGAAGATGCCACCGATAAAACAGCTGAAGCTCCATTCGTAGTTGAGAAGCTGTCGCCGATCGAAACGCTGGCAAAGCCTAGCACCGTCAACATTTGGATGCCCCCGGTGCTCATGCTGGCGCCGATGGAGATAGCGTTGGCCAGAGTGCTGGGGTTGGCGATGGTAATGCCACCGGACGTTGAGGCGTTGCCGATGCGGATGGCGTTGCTCTCGCCCGCAGTGCCCTGCGTACCGGAACCGATGCAAATATTGTTACTTTCCGTGCCGGTATAGTTACCTCCGGCTAGCTCCCCAACGGCGGTGTTGTCGTCGCCGCCCAATATGGGTTCGAGCGCCCCAGCACCGACGGCGGTGTTCCTGGTGCCATTAACATTATCCTTGAGTGCAAAGCCGCCGACAGCTGTATTGAAATCGGCGGTTCCGTTTCCGCTCGAGTCATTATTCTGGCCCGCGAAACTACCCACGGCCACGTTCGTGACGGCCGCGACGTTGGAGTTGAGCGCCTCAAAGCCGACCGCCGTATTGTCGTCGGCGTTATTAAAAACTAGAGCGGCGGCTCCAACGGCCACGCTCTGTGTACCGATGGTGTCGAGCAGCAACGCTGCAGTGCCCACTGCGGTATTCGCGTCGCCGGTATTCAGGACAAGCGTTCCGGCACCAACGCCGGTATTGAAGCTGGAACCCCCGGCGCTAAAGAGCGACCGCCAACCAATGCCTGTATTTGCAGCGCCGCCTGTGAGGAATTGAAGGGCTTGACATCCTTCTGCCGTGGTGAAATTGGGATAGCATCCATCGGGCGGCGGAACGAGGGCTTCGGGAGCTGCCTGTATTTGTGGCAGCAGCACAACGAACGCAGCCCCAAAAAGGGCTGTTGTTAATGTTTTGAGGCGAGTATTTTTCATAGCTTAATATTTTCCTTTCTTATTGGCCTTCGCCGATTTCTCCTCGGAGAAGTCGGTTCCGGCCGTTGTTTGTAGATACTTTGCCCGGCCCTAAGCAAAAAAAACTGACCCGAACAACATTTACGCAAAAGTGCGGAGGCAGTGTCAAGAGCAAAAATCACGTTACAAAGCTGCCCCGTATCGCGCTTGTTATCCTTCCTTCCAATCGAGCAGTACCGGCATGTCGCGACAGCGCAAAAAGGTTTTCCTGGTTTGCTGGTTCGCCTACTGTGCCGTTGTGCAAAAAATAATGAAGGCCGTTGTGAAGGCCAAACGCGAACCGGGTCTGTGGCTGGAGGACATTCCAGTTCCCGCAGTTGCTGGCGACGACGTGCTGATCCGGGTGTTGAAGGCGTCGATCTGCGGTACAGATGTGCACATCTATAATTGGGACGAGTGGGCGCAGAAAACCATTCCAGTGCCGATGACCATCGGTCACGAGTTTGCCGGTGTGGTTGATGCTGTCGGTGGCCACGTGAAAGGATTTATGCGCGGCGACCTGGTGGTGGGCGAGGGACACATCACCTGCGGACATTGCCGCAATTGTCTGGCCGGACGGCGACATCTTTGTCCAAATACGCTTGGCGTGGGCGTCAATCGTCCCGGCGCGTGGGCAGAATTTGTGGCGATACCGCAGGAGAATTGCTGGCACGCCGATCCATCGATCCCGCTGGATGTCCTTTCCTGTTTCGATCCGTTAGGCAACGCGGTGCATACCGCGCTCTCGTTCGATCTGGTCGGAGAAGATGTGCTCATCACTGGTGCGGGCCCGATCGGTTGCATGGCGATTCCGATTTGTAAACGCGCGGGCGCGCGCCACGTGGTTGTCACCGATGTAAATCCGTACCGTTTGAATCTTGCGCACACAATGGGCGCGGATCTCGCGCTTGATGTGCGCACTGAGAAGCTCACCGAAGCGATGCAGCAGCTCGAGATGAAGGAAGGGTTTGACGTAGCGCTGGAAATGTCCGGCAACCCGAAAGCGTTCGCCGACATTTTGCCAAACATGTTTCACGGCGGCAAAATCGCCTTGTTAGGCATCATGCCCGGCAGTGCTGCCATCGACTGGAACACGGTCGTATTCAGCGCGCTTACTATCAAAGGCATTTACGGGCGCGAAATGTACGAAACGTGGTACAAAATGACGGCCATGATCCAGAGCGGCCTCGATATTTCGCCCGTCATCACACACCGTTTTCCGTACACGCAATTCAAGGAAGCGATCGAGTTGATGAAATCCGGTAACTCCGGCAAAATCGTGCTTAACTGGAGCGAATTGTAAACAAGGAACGACGGCTTCCTAGCCGTCGAGTCAAACGTGACGGCTGGGAAGCCGTCACTCCTTGATAGCTATCGTAGTGACGCGGCTTGTTTCTCCCGGCCTTCGAGCTCAAGCACCATCCGTTTGATGTGCCTGTAATCCTGGTGGCGGCGTAAGAATTGCAGACTCTCCTGCGGATCGCCCCATTTCAGAACTTCGATCGTCTCCGCACGCGCGCCCCAGCTATTCATTTCACGCTGGTTCGCCATGTAAAGATCGATGGTGTTGCGTCCTGAAAGCGCCCAGCCGTAGTCTTCCACGCGGTAGTTTTGTCCGGTCGAGAGCAGGCGAAAGACGGTGCCGGCGGGCCAGCGCGACCAATCGGCCGCCGCGCTGCCGATCTGTGGCGGACGGGATACCACTACAGCGCGTTTGACGGCGCGCGTTGCTCTCGGCGCACGTTTCGGACCAGGTGTGACGGTTTCGCGTTCATCCATTGAGAACCGTTGCAGCCGCGGGGAGTATGAGGTGCTCTCATTCACAGGGATCGCGCGCGGCACTTCGTAAGCCAGCGTTGCGCGCGTTACAACTTCAGCGCGGTGGACCGCCGGACCTGCAGCATGCAATTCTCCACCGAGAGCGTTGTGATTGCTGTACTGGCGATGGTCAGATTCCGTGTGCGTGTACGCAGTCGTGCGCACCTGCTGAAAATTCGTCTTCGCCAGCGGCGGTTCGTACGCGGGCAATGCGTGATGGTGTGTGGTGCCGCAACCGGTAAGGAGAATGAGGGCGATGAAAACCGCCAGTAGGATTAAGGCAAGGTTACGACGCTCAGCGTAGGTCAAGGCAGATCACCTGAGCGAGTTATTAACAAGTTATTCACAATATGGCAAGAACTTTTTGTCGGAGGATTGTGTACTTTACAAATGGACGCTTTTACGGCTCACGGCGTTCTGCTATTGAATTGCCTGGCGGCGTCAACGACAGTGCCTGCCATGAAAAAGTCGATCATTCTTGTTCCAGCGCTCTCTGTAGTGGTGATGGCGCTGGTTTCTTGCGCGAGCCATTCCGACGTTGATCCTTTCCGAGTTCCCGCTGAAACAACGACGCCATACCACGAACCAGCGCCAGCGCACGATCAGATCGGTGGAGTTAATCTCTAACCCACAACCTCCCGCAGAAGTTACCTTCGCTTTTTCTTCCAGACTTTCCGCTGCTTTCCCTTCTTTTGTCGCCAACCGATCGCAAACAAAGCAGGCCATGGACGCAACAGACGGAAACCTTTAATCCGCTGAAGCGCTCGTTGTGTCCGTCGTGGACTTTGCGTGAGAAGATTCGTAGTTTCGCTGCCTATGATCGCGGAATTCGAAAAACAACTTTCTCAGACGCTCGAAGAAATTAAATCACAGGGCCTGTTTAAAACCGAGCGGGTCATCACCAGTCCACAGGACGCCCACATTGCGATCACCGGCGGCAAACGCGTGCTGAACATGTGCGCGAACAATTATCTTGGCTTGGCCGATCATCCCGCGTTGATTGCCGCCGCCAAAGAAGCACTCGACACGCATGGTTTCGGCATGGCGAGCGTGCGTTTCATCTGCGGCACACAGGACATTCACAAGGAACTGGAAGCCGCGCTTACCAAATTTCTCGGGACAGAAGAAACGATCCTTTATCCCTCATGCTTCGACGCTAACGGCGGCCTGTTCGAAACGCTGCTCAGCGAGAAGGACGCCGTGATCAGCGATGAATTGAATCACGCCAGCGTCATCGACGGCATCCGCCTCTGCAAAGCGCAACGGTTTCGCTACAAGCACAACGACATGGCAGACCTGGAAGCGCAACTCCGCGCCTCGCAAGATGCGCGCTTCAGATTGGTCGCTACTGACGGTTGTTTCTCGATGGACGGCACGATCGCGAACCTCTCGGCCATTTGCGACCTCGCCGAAAAGTACAATGCGCTGACCATGATCGACGACGCGCACGCCACCGGTTTTCTCGGCAAAACTGGACGCGGCACGCACGAATATCGCGGCGTGATGGGCAGGATCGATATCATCACCGGCACGCTTGGCAAGGCTCTCGGCGGCGCCAGCGGCGGCTTCACCAGCGGGCGAAAGGAAATTGTCGACCTCCTGCGGCAACGTTCACGGCCTTATCTATTTTCCAACACAATCGCGCCACCAGTTGTTGCTGCTTCCCTGAAAGCGCTCGAGCTTCTCAGCGCATCGACCGAACTGCGCGACAAGCTCGAGGAAAATACAAAATTTTTCCGCGCTGCGCTCACCGAGCGCGGCCTGACGATCAAGCCCGGCGTACACCCGATCGTCCCGATCATGATCGGCGACGCAGCGAAATCGCAAAAGTTCGCCGCGCGCATGTTGGAGAAAGGCGTTTACGTGATCGGTTTCTTTTATCCGGTCGTGCCACACGGCACCGCGCGCGTACGCACGCAAGTCTCCGCTGCGCATTCGCGGGAAGACTTGGAATTCGCCGTCAAGGCCTTCGCCGAAGTAGACCAAGAGCTACGCGATTAGTCATCCTGAGCGGAGTGTAGCGCAGTCGAAGGATCCCGTAGCGTTACCAATTCGTATTATCAAGGGATTCCCGACTTCGCTCGGAATGCCGGCTGTAGCGGCAGCCGTGTCGGCTGCGCGTTTCGACATCGGACATTACGCTGGCCATCTCATTCGCTGTAGTCGTCGCCCTGTGGGCGACGCGCCACGCTTCGCACCCGCCTACGCGAGCTTCGGCGTGGCAAGCAGCGAAAGCGGCTACAGGATTCGCGTGGACTGAATCCTAAGCGAACAACGGATGGACAAAATTATTCGGGCGGTTACCGCCGACCAGAGAGTCTGCTTGATCGAAGTCGGTCGGACATTGCGATGATCTTTCAGCCGATCCAGAACAAGAGACGGCAGTAGATGTTGTAGTGATCGAGCTAAAGAAGAAGAGCGACGACGAAAAAGAGAACCAGTATGTGATTAACCAGCTACTGAATCGGGCAGCGAAGCTGGCGGCTTACTGCCCGAACATTCAACGCATCTGGTACTACACCGTAATCGAGATCAACGAAACAATGGTGACGCGGCTGCGACAGCAAAAATGGGACACCATTGTTCGCAGGGACAGGTTTATTACCAAGAGTTTCCGACCGAACGACCGGACAAAACCGTCGTTCCTACTCCAATGTTCATCATGTCTTTCGACGCAATCATCGCGGACACTGACTGCCGCAGTCACACTTTCCTCGAAATTCTTCGGCACGGTATGAAACACTGCAGTCGGCACGCCGTACGCGACCCGGCCCCCACTACTGGTCGCGCGTTAGCGGAGGCTGTTTTGAACGGCAACGGTCAACGCTAAACGCTCGCCGCTTTAGGAGCGCTCAAGCTCTTACTGTAGAACCCAGAGCGATCGAAGCAGCAGACGCGTCGCTTCCCGGCAGCGAGCATCGAGCAGGCATTTTTGATCCGGCGCGTGCGCGTCTCTATCTGTTTGGCAGAAAGGATCCAGTGGATCCAATCCCGGCGCGCATTGGGCGTGATGTCCGACCACACTGCGTGCGCTTTCGGAGCGGCGGCCGCGAGAGCCTTCTTCAGGTCGGTCGGCACCTCGGGTTCCGTTTCCTTTCCCGCCGGCGCGATCTCTAGCGTGACGATGTCGCCTGCGTCTGCACGCGCAGCTTTGCTCAGCTTCCGGTCCACTTTGAGCCAGTGGCTCTTTTGGCCGTCTGGCTCGAGCGTGGCTTGAAAGGGGAAGCCATTGATGCTGCCTTCGATCGCCGTCATGCCCCGCGAGGGGAGTTTTGCACTGGCATTCTTTGGCAGAACGACAAAGGTCCAGGAGCCGGCCTTCTCGCGCTGATCGGCCCGAGGGCGGGCCGGCTCTATTGCCGGCAGGAAGAGTTTCGCTTTGAAACGGATCTTGGTTTTGGTCATTTGCCTGGTGTCATTGACTTCTTCAGCATTGCATCGCGTTTTGCCTTGAACTCGCTTCCGGATTTCCATTCAGGAAACTTGTCGCCATTGGCTACTTCGTAACCAACTTCGAATACAAGTTGAACGTCTTGCACGGCGCCAGAGAGATCCCAATCGGGATGAACTTCGTCGGTGACCTGATGGTAATCTGTCGAGTCAAATTCGTCGGACCGGAGTGGCGCGGTCTCGGGACGGGAGACAAGATGTTCACCTTTGCCGATGTAAAGCGAGGGCAGGCCGACTTTCGAGAATTCGAAATTGTCAGCGCGATAAATCTTGCCTTTGTCGGGGCGGCTGTCCGGGATCGCGCTGCGGCCCTGCTGTTTGGCCGCTGCAGCGAGAAGATCGTCGAGCGTGGAAAAACCAAGACTCAGATCCTCAATATCGCGCGCTTTGCCCCAGACGTTCATGCTATCAAGGTTGATGTCCGCCAGCGTTTTCTCCAGCGGATAGAGGGGGTGCTCCGCATAAAATTTGGCACCGAGCAATCCCGCTTCTTCGGCTGTCGTTGCCATGAACAACACTGACCGTTTCGGCGGCGGATTTATTTTTGAGAACGCGCCCGCCAGTTCGATGATGGACGCAACGCCTGACGCATTATCGATCGCACCGTTGAAAATCTGATCGCCCTGCAATTCCGGATGTCGTCCAAGATGATCCCAGTGCGCTGTGTAGATAATGTATTCGCCGTTTAACTTTGGATCGCTGCCTTCGAGTTTGCCAATGACGTTGTGCGATTTGAACGAGCGAACCTGTTGTTTGATCTCAATGTTAGCCTTGGCATTCAGGACCACAGGTCGAAAATCTTTGGTGATCGCAGATTTCTTGAGCGCCTCGAAATCCTGACCGCAATCGCCCAGTAATTTTTTCGCAACATCGAGCGTGATCCACGAACGCGCGGAAACCGCATCCATATTCTTGTTCGGATTATCGAGCTCGAAGTTTTCTTTGCTCCAGCTCGACTTCACTACCTGCCAGGGATAAGCGGCAGGTTCTGTCTCATGGATGATGATCGCCGCAGCAGCGCCTTTTTGCGCCGCAATCTCATATTTGTAAGTCCAGCGGCCGTAGTACGTCATCGCCTTTCCTTTGAACGTTCTGTCGTCGAGCTTTGACGGATCTTTTGGATCGGGAACCGGCGGATCGCCGATCAACATCACCAACGTCTTGCCCTTCACATCGACATTCTTGTAATCGTCCCAGCCGTACTCCGGCGCGACGACACCGTATCCGACAAAGACCAGACCTGACTTCTCGACCTTGATCTCCGGCTGGAGCCGCGCCGATGAAGCAACGAAATCTTCCGAAGATTTCAGATCCATCGTTTTATCGCCAACGACGAAGGACATTCGCGGTTCGCTTGTGATCCCCGCAAGAGGGACTTCCTGCGTGTATGTCCCGTCGGGATTTCCCGGTTTTAGCCCGACGTTTTTGAACTGATCGGTGATGTATTTAACCGAAAGGTCTTCGCCTTTTGACCCCGGCGCGCGCCCCTCGAATTCGTCCGACGCCAAAACTTTGATGTGTGCGAGCAGACCATCCGGCGTGATCGCCTCAAGCGCCGGCTGCAAACGTTCCTTCAATTCATCACTTCCAAGGAGCGACGCCGCGGCGCAGAAAAACGTCGCGAGTAACAAGCACGAAATTTTCATGCTCGTCCTGTAGCGGCGCTTCGCGAGCACCGCAAATCTAACCCGCGACCCCACTCGCGAGACTGTGTGAAAAGTATTTTCGGTTTCCGATAATCGTGTTGTAGCAAAAGCGGAGTTGGCCTGGCAAGCTCTGATTCCAGCATGAACTATATTGCTGGCAGTGATCGGACTGAGGCACTGCT